>Ga0207082_1018_pt1 | contig 41986 bp, 47 predicted proteins | sample Alteio_BWMinHeat_56_FD_153588 | JGI IMG/M metagenome (GOLD analysis project Ga0207082, IMG submission 153588) | Enriched cells from forest soil in Barre Woods Harvard Forest LTER site, Petersham, Massachusetts, United States -... | ecosystem: Environmental > Terrestrial > Soil > Temperate forest >...
CCAAAATAGGCGGCCCTAAAGATATTTGTATGGATGCGGCTCAGAACATTTATTTTACTGATAAGGCGAACGGTGTTGTACGCAAGATATCGGCAGCCAATGGTGTTATTACTACTATTGCCGGAGGAGGCACTTCTCTTGCTGACGGTGTGGATGCCAAAAGCGCTTCACTATCGCCAAATTATATGTGTTTGAGCCCAACAGGGAACTTATACATATCCACATCAAATATGATCAGGAAGATAAATTTAGCTACCGGCATCATAACAACTGTTACAGGAACAAGCGTTGCCGGCTATACAGGCGATGATGGACTTGCAACGGCAGCTACGCTAAATAACCCCCAGGGTATTTGTCTTGATGCAGCGGGTAATCTTTATATAATAGACCGAAATAACAATTGTATAAGGAAAATTACTGCAACAACAGGAATAATAACTTCGATAGCAGGAAGCGGAACAGCTGGAAAAAGTGGGAATGGCGGCCCGGCAATTTCAGCATTATTAAATGGCCCGGTTTGTATTTGCGTGAATGCAGCAGGCGATGTATATTTTTCAGATCAGAACCCATATTACCCATCGTATAATAATTCTGTAATCAGAAAAATAACTGCTTCTACCGGTATTATATCGCATGTGGCCGGTGTAGATTCGGGTTTAACAAAAGGGACTTATGACGTGCTTGCCTTAGATGCACAATTAGGTACTATTACAGGAATGTGCATGTCACCATCAGGCGATGTTTTTTGCGATGAAATGAGTTGCTCATGCAGGGAATATGTTGTGGCCAGCGATTCGCTGAAACTGTTAGGCGGTAATTTTGCTATCCAGTCATTCACAGACGATATTACATCACCATTGGCTAATATGAATCAATGGGCTGTTCTTTTCAAAAAAGATCTGTGTGTAGTTCCCTTTAGATTCGAAAAGACGGATATCGCCTACGGTCACAAACCAGCACTTGTTGCCATCTTTTACAAATATACGGCTGGCTGCTGCCAGCTTTTCGCTACGGGCATTTGCTTTTTGTTCCTGCAATTGCTCTTCTGCTTTCCTGATAGCCCGTTCCAGCCTTTCAGGAACAATAGGCTTTAGCAGGTAGTCTATCGTATTATATTCAAACGACTGCAGCGCATACTGATCAAATGCGGTAGTAAAAATAACAGCGGGTACTTGCTCCAGTTCCTGTAGCAATTCAAATCCGTTTTTCCCTGGCAGGTGTATATCCAGGAAAAGCAGGTCAGGTTGGCCTGCCGCGATCAATTCAAGCGCCTGCAGGGCTGAATCGGCTTCACCTGTTACCTCTATCTGCGGAAAGGCCTTGAGCAGGGTTTTCAGTTCCTGCCGCGCCAAACGGGAGTCTTCTACTATGATCGCTTTTATCATAATTGTTCAATGCTAATAGTTACAATAACAAATGGAGGTTGTTCTTCAATTTTTAATTGCGCCTTATCATTATACAGCAGTTTCAGTCGTTTTACCACATTATTCAACCCAATACCAATGCTGTCTTCCAACTCGTTTTTCTTTTGTAACGTTCCCGTGTTTTTCACAGTCATCACCAGTTGACTCCCGTCCTGTACAATATCAATAGCTATGAGGCCTCCGGTCGGGCTTAGTGCTATTCCATGTTTCACAGCATTCTCCACCAGCAGTTGCAGTATCATGGGCGGTATGCTCTCTTGTAATATTTTTTCCTCAGCATGAATTGTGTACTGCAATTTATCTTCATACTGTATGCCTATCAGTTCCAGGTATTGCGAAACAATATTCACTTCTTTTGCAACCGTTGTCTCACTATTTTCTGAGTGTTGCAGCGCATACCTGAAATTCTCTGAGAACATAGTAAGCATTTCCCTTGCTCTTTGCGGGTCTTCAAGTATCAATGCCCTGATATTGTTGAGCGCGTTGAACATGAAATGCGGGTTGATCTGTGATTTTAGATTACTGAGGTTGGCTTTTTCTATCTCCACCTCTAAACGCAATTTTTGCACTACGGTAACGTGATACTGCCTGATAAGATAATAGGAAAGATATACCAGGTTCCATATCAGTACCAACCCCCCGAGCGGGATGAGGTTTATGGTAAGCCTCAACATGTTGATCTGATACTTTGCCGCTATAGGCCAGGTAACCAGCAGGATCAATAAGAACCAGACAACAGACTGAACCAAACTTGATACAGACAACAACATTACAAACCGTCCGAATTTCAGGCTGACCTGGTAATTCGTTTTTTTAAGATAGCCTCTGTAAAGCGATGTTATAATAAAGCCACCTATTCCTATCCCACATAAATTAAGGTATTGAATGGTCGGCGGTATGCTCCCCACCAAATGTTGAGGCACAAAATTGACAAGGGCTATCATTATCCACACAATTATCTGTATTGGCCAAAACCAGGAATGCTGTTTGTCGTTCATTATAATTTATTTATCCATTCAGTTACTGTTTTCAACGCAATGGGGTTCACTGTTTCTGTTATTTGACCATACTCGGCAACAGACCCTGTAGTAGCTTTTTGAAATAAATGGTTCAGCCCATCCAAAGGCACAATTTGCACATTTTTGTTGCCGGCTTTTTGCAGGTTTTCTTTTATAGCCTTAAGATTGTCGCTGCCTACCTGCATGTCCAATGTTCCGTTCATAGCCAGTACCGGGCATTTTGTGTGACTCAAATATACTGCAGGATCAAATGCAATGAAGTATCTGTACCAAGGTGATGTCAATGTGGCGATGCTTGTCTTAACCATTTCGTCTTCAGACTGACCACCAAGGGCTGCCTCAGGAAGTTGTTTAAGTTCCGCACGCATTATCGTATCCAGCTTCTTAGCAAGCTCGGTTGACGACAGGTTTTTAGATGCGTTTATTGTGGCGTACATTTTCTTATTAAGTTCCATACTCTTGGCAATAGCACTATCAGGTGCACCACTCAGACGCATCTGGTCTTTGCTTTGTTGCATCATCAATTGTGATACAGGTAAACCGGGGCCGGCCAACAATACGATAAATTTTACAGCACTATTGTGGCTCGCAACCATAGGCGCGATCATACCACCTTCGCTATGCCCGATAAGACCGATAGACAGGTTCTTCAGATCATCGCGTGATTGAATATAACTAATTGCTGCTTCCACATCACCTGAAAAATCTTCGGATGTAGATGTGCCAAAAACGCCTGTTGAGGCTCCTATTCCCCGATCGTCATATCGCAATACTGCGATACCATTTCTTGTAAGCCAGTCGCTCCATACCAGGAAAGGGCGGTGGTTAAATTGCACAACCTCTTCATCGCGGTTTTGGGGGCCTGAGCCGGTTATCATGACAACTATTTTTGTTGCTTTACCATTCTCCGGCATGGTAAGTGTTCCTGCAAGACGGACACTTGCCTTGGTATTAGTAAATGAAACTTCTTCACGCTTGTATGGGTATGTTACCGGATCCTGTGGGCGGGGGTTAGGTATGGCGGCTGTCACTTCAGGCTTCGAAGTAGTAAGGGATAGCACGCTGCTATTGGGACCCTGACTCATCAATCCATTTATTTTATTGCTGTCAGGCATGTAGGTACCGGTAAAACTCATACCGAACTTAGTTGCAACCATATGTACTTTGTTACCGGTCATAGCCGTACTGTCGAAAGGCAGGCCATTCGCCATTTGATCGGGGATATCCATTGTGGTTTGATAGTTATCACCTGTTTTGGAGATATGAAATACAACAGGCAGGCTTTTACCACGTACATCTAATGCACCATACCAGGTACCTGTAATGTTTTGTGCTTTGAGGCAAACTGCCAGAAGAATGATCGTTACTGTAAAGATGATTTTTTTCATGATCGTTTGATTTTAAGTCAAATTTCATTCGTTACTGCCGGCTATCAAAGCAGATTGTGACGAACGGTTATTGGAGATGACGAACGGTCGTAACGCCCGGCTTTTATAAACAAAAGGATGCTTATTATGGTAGTGAATTCATCTTCTACCAAAGGGACATTTCAAAAACCGCCTCGACCATCTCTTACTGAATTTATTAAACAATAATTTATTATATATTGCGTTAATATCCTAATGTCCTGATGCCCTATGCAAAAATCAGTTATACTTTTTGTCTTAGTGTTATGTTGTTTCGGCTGTCGTAAGGAGGGTCTTGTTACCTGCGACGACAGTACCACAAGCCTGTATAAAATGGCCAGCTTTCATGTAGGTGTAGCTGCAAATGTAGATCTCTTAGAGAACAACCCCGCTTACCGCAATATTGTTATCAACCAGTTCAATGTCATTATTCCGGAAAGGGCTTTCATCATTTCCAGGGTACACCCACAACAAGGGGTCTATGATTTTAGTGAGTTCGACTACCTGGCAGATTTCTGTAAAACATACAATAAACATATGCAGGGTGCCAACCTGATATATCAGCTCTACCTGCCCGATTGGATAACCAATTTTAGTGGCGATGAGCAAGCATGGGAAACACTGGCTAAAGACCATATTCAAACCATAGTATCTCGCTACAAAGGCGTGGTGGAAAGCTGGATGGTAGTAAACGAAGCTTTGAATGAAGACGGCACTTTGCAAAATAATATCTGGCAACAGCATATTGGCGACGGGTACATCGAAAAATTCTTTGCCTGGGCACACGAGGCCGACCCACATGCCATGCTTTTTTATAATGACTATGATCTGGAGAACAACAACCAAAAATTAAATGCGGCACTGAACCTGGCAGATATGTTGCGCAGTAAGGGTATACAAATAGATGGTATTGGTATGCAAATGCATAATGAGGTACAGTTCCCGACGGTGGATGAAGTAAACAAAGCAGCACTACAGGTCGCAAGTCATAATTATAAGGTCTATTATTCTGAATGGGACATATCTTTTAACCTGATGAAAAATAAAACCGTCCTTACAGGCGATATGGAGATGGAGCAAAAATACTTGGTCAAGGCTATAGTAGAGGGTTATAGACAACTACCTCCAAAACTTCAATATGGTATCAGTTTCTGGGGTGTTGGTGATGCTGACTCGTGGATAAGGAGCCATTACAATCGTATAGACTGGCCACTGCTATACGACGATAATTATATAGCCAAACCGGCATATTGTGGTTTTGCAGAAGCTTTGAATGCTCCTTAATAAAAACATATTTACGTGGTAATTAAAAACAGATCATTCAATGAAGGCATTATTACTCTCCTTTTTTTGCGTTGTATGTATCAGCCAACACTTGCTGTCGCAAGCAGCCATCAGCTACTATCCTATTACATCTTATATAGGTATCAGCACAAACCCCGACCGCAGGATTTGGGGTGACTATCGCCTGCAGACCAATACTTTTGTAGGCTTTAGTAATATGGAATTCTGCCCAAAAGTGAATGTGAAAAGAACAGAGGTGGTAAAGGTGTATGTAGGAGCTGGTGTTAATGTAAACGGATTTTATGGTGCCTACGATAGCAGGTATATTAATGGTTACTTGCTTTGCAGTGGCGTGATGGTATCTCCTTTTCGCACGGCACGCGGTTTCAATTTTATCTTTGAGATCTCTCCTTATGTTAATTATGCTTTTAGCGATGGTATAATAAGAACCACACTAGGTGTTGGGTGGCATTTCAAAACAAAAAAAGGTACTGCGCGGGCTAATAAGCGCCCTGGTGCTATTATGACACCATCCGGGCAATAACATAAATTAGCTATCAGGACTTACTGAGACTGAAATATGTGTCGCGTTACAAATGATAACAAGCATGGAGAAGTACATAGCTTTCCATTTTATAACTATTGTCGCAAACAACCTTTAAATTGTCGCTTTTGCAACGCTTCGGTTGCGCAAATGCCTATTATTTTTGCCATATAAATTTAACTAACAACATTCTTCTTTTAAAACTAAAATCAACATATCATGGCTACAACATCTATTTATCTCAATTTTCAAGGCAACTGCGAAGAAGCATTCAACAACTACAAGAAAATATTCAATACAGAGTTTGCTTCTCCACTAATGAGGATGAAAGACATTCCACCTTCTCCAGATGCCCCTGCACTTGCCGAGAATGAGGCCGACGCAGTAATGCATGTATCCCTGCCTATTCTTGGTGGTACCTTGATAATGGGCACTGATATGTTGGAATCTATGGGGCATAAACTTAAGATCGGCAATAACACTACTATCAGCCTGAGTGCAGATAGCAAAGAAGATATTGACCGTTTGTATGCAGCTCTTTCAGAAGGTGGCAGTGAAATGAGCGCTCCGCAGGACATGTTTTGGGGTTACTGGGGTGTATGTTTAGATCGCTTCGGTATTCGTTGGATGTTCAATTATATGAAAAATTAAAATTTTTTGTATTTTTCTGATCAGGTCAAAACAATATGACTCTAAAATCATCCCCTAACTAAAATCTTACAAAAAAATGGAACAGATCAAAATCAATTTTGTTGCCGTTGGTATAGCTGTTGTTGCAAACTTTATTCTCGGCTTTTTATGGTACACCCCTTTATTTGGTAAAGTTTGGGGCCGAGAAATGGGATTTGACATGAACAAAAAACCACCTGCATCCGCACTGGCAAAAGGAATGATCTTTATGGTGATCGGTAACTTCTTCTTTGCTTTTGTCTTTGCGCATAATATTGCAGCATGGAATTTTGTACCGGATATGAAGAACATGAGCCTGACAACAAATGCGACAATGGCTGCTTTTTTTACCTGGTTGGGCTTTTATTTCCCCGGCGATCTGGGTTCCACTGCCTGGGAGGGTAAATCATGGAAATTGTTCTTTATCAATACTGTATATCACCTCTTATCATTGCTGCTGGTTGCAATGATATTGGTGTACATGCCGGCTAAATAATAGAAGATCATACTTTAGAAAAAACAAACGCTATCTCTTTTTGGTAGTGTTTGTTTTCTTTCTGGTTTTGATGTTAATTTTCAATCAACAATACTCAAGCTTCACCAATTACTATTGTTGTAAAAACAAATTTTATTATTTTTCGAAAAACTAATACTCATGAAAAAGATATTATTACTAAGCATTTGTGCACTCGCCATATTCTCAGCTTCCGGCCAGGACCAAGCTGAAATGATGAAGAAATGGCAAGACTATGCAACACCGGGCGACATGCAGGCCCTGCTTGCAAAATCTGAAGGCAATTGGGACGTAGATGTATTGGTTTGGATGGCACCCGGACAGGAGCCTATGAAAAACAAAGCTACTTCTGAAGTAAAAATGCTGATGGGCCGCCGCTACCAACAGGCAATCAATAAAGGCTCATTCGGTGGTATACCTTACGAAGGTATGAGCGTAATGGGCTATGATAATGCAAAAAAGATATTCCAAAGTAGTTGGGTAGATAACATGGGTACAGGTGTTGTGATGATGGAAGGAAAATATGATGCTGCTAAAAAAACACTGACCTTAACAGGTAAAGGGTATGACCCAATGTCTGGTGGAGACCTAAACATGAAAGAGGTATTTACGTTTGTTGACGATACGCACCAGGTAATTGAAATGTACTCTATAGTTGGCGGCAAGGAATTCAAAGCTATGGAAATGAAGCTGACCAAAAAATAGCCTCTAAAATGGCTGAGAAGAAATCAAAACTGGCCGATAACAAGACAAAACCAACCACTGCAAGTGTGGAGGAATTTCTCCATACTATTACCCCTGAGCAAAAGCGCAAGGACAGTTTTGTGCTGCTGGAAATGATGAAGAAAGCCAGCAAAGAAGAGCCGATACTATGGAGTAATTCCTTTGTTGGTTTTGGTATCAAAAGACACAAAAGCCCCACAACCGGCCGCGAAGCCGACTGGATGCGGATAGGCTTTGCACCACGCAAGACCAACCTTACTTTATACTTCGGTAGTTATGTTGATACACTCGGCCCTGCGCTTGAAAAGCTGGGTAAGTATAAAGCAGGCATGGGCTGCATATACGTAAACAAGCTCGCTGATATTGATCTGAAAGTGCTGAAGGGGATGATAGAAGCTGGATGGAAAGTGAAGTGATTGAAACTGCTACTGCTCATGCTTATTTATTAGGTTACAAACCCCATGCCTTTGCATCCTCCATCCACAAATGCTATATTTTATGTTGCTGCTGGACATACAGAACCAGGGCTTATAGTAATCAGCGCGCCCCTTGAACAAAGCAAAATGCGTCTTTTAAACAAAATGCTTTATCTGGTTTAAAGCGAGTTTTGCTTCATCAAAAGCAAACTAAGATGAATTCAAACAATGAAAAATTAGTGCTGGTTACGGGTGGCTCCGGTTTTATTGCCGTGCACTGCATACTCCAATTATTAAAGGCTGGTTATCGGGTAAGAGCGACCTTGCGCAGCTTAGACCGTGAAGCAGGGGTTAGGGCCATGTTGCATGAAGGCGGCGTTTACGCTGATGACCGTTTGACCTTTATAGAAGCTGACTTGTCCTCCAATGCACATTGGCCAGAAACTATGAAAGGTTGCGCTTATGTATTGCATGTGGCTTCTCCTACACCAAAATTGGATTTCAAACATGAGGATGAAATGATCATCCCGGCACGGGAAGGTGTACTGCGCGTATTGCGCACCGCAAGGGACGCTGGTGTTAAACGTGTGGTATTAACCTCGGCGATAGGTGCAGTTGTTTATGGACATCCGAACCAAACTGCACCATTTGATGAGACCACCTGGACAAATACCGACAAAGCACCCGCGTACCAGAAATCAAAAACCCTGGCAGAAAAAGCAGCATGGGAATTTATTAAGAAGGAAGGGAACGGACTGGAATTATCGGCTATTAACCCTGTAACTGTTGTGGGGCCGGTATTGGGGCCGGACTATTCGCATTCGATTTATTTTATCAAAAACCTACTGACAGGAAAGATGCAGGGCTGCCCCAAGATCAATTCCGGATTTGTAGATGTGCGTGATGTAGCTGACCTGCACTTGCGTGCCATGGAACAGCCTTCGGCAAACGGTGAACGTTTTATTGCTACTGCCGGCGAAAGTATCTGGTTAGTGGCTGCGGCCAAAATATTGAAGGACAAGCTGGGCTCTGTTGCCGACAAGGTAAGGGCGAAAGAACTACCCAATAGCCTGTTGCGTATCGCAGCATTGAAAGATCCTATGGTTAAGTCAATGATCCCCTTGCTGGGCAGGATAATGAATGTGACCAGCGCCAAGGCTATGAAGGTTCTGGGTTGGTCACCGCGTTCCACTGAAGAAGCTATAATTGCATCGGCCGAAAGCCTGATCCGCTTGCATCTGCTCGATCAATAATATTAATTTTGTACAGATGGAAGTAGCAGAAGTATTTATTGTCTGCAAGAAGGAGGCCCACTATAGCCGGGAACTGATCTTACCACAACCAGCCCTGGTGCATGTCGTCTCCGGCGAAATGCGTGTCGTGACCGCGGACCATAGCCATCAATTTTTTGCAGGTGATACTATACTATTACCCCGCAATCAGCTAGGCAGGATGAGCAAACTTCCCTTGGAAGGGCAGCCTTGTATTGCCATATCCGTATTGTTCCGAAAAGAAAGGCTCCAACATTACTATTCAGCTAATCCAGCTAAAGTAAGGACGGAACACGGCCCCGGACTGATAAAATTTGGAGCACATCCTTTGTTGAAAAGCCTGTTCAATTCGTTACAACCTTATTTTGAACTGGCCGATGCTTTGCCCGGAGACATTGCAGCTTTTAAGGTTGAAGAAGCCATCCGTGTGCTTCGTGCTATTAACCCCGTTGTAGATGAATTGCTGGGCCATTTTGAGGAGCCAGGAAAATTGGACCTGTCGGAGTTTATGGAGCAGAATTATATGTTCAACTTACCGTTGAAAAAGTTCAGCTACCTGACAGGCAGAAGCCTGACCACTTTTAAAAAAGATTTCAAACGCGTTTTTAAAAACACGCCCGGCAGATGGCTGACCCGGAAAAGATTGGAGCTGGCTCATTATAAGATCTTCGAGCAGAAAAAAAAGCCATCCGATGTTTACCTGGACGTCGGCTTCGAAGATCTTTCGCATTTTTCTTTTGCCTTTAAAAAGCATTTTGGTTATAATCCAACCCGCTCTTAGTTTCTCGTAATAACATTCAAGGTTATCAATATATAGACTTCATTTTATGCAGTCGTCTGCTTTTCTATGCTGAAGGGGATGATAGAAGCGGGATGGAAGGTAAAGTGAGTTTTGATGCTATTTTTTTATGTTCGCTTCACGTTTGGCTTTCTCCATGAGGCTAATCTTAACAACATTAAGAACATCATCGTTGGACTTCTTGATGATTTTTTGACAACCGATCGTAAAATCTGAAGATTGTTGTTCTACTTCGTGGCTGAAATTACCTGCCAGCTCTACCGCTTTTAGCGTCAACTTATTATTGAGCACTTTAATTTTTTCAAATAATTCTTCGAAGGTCGGGGTACCTCCTGTATGAATTTGCTTAGAGATATCTTCGATATGTTCTGTCGTAATATTGGAGGCCATTTGCCGAAATATATCAAGCGACGGGGAATCATAAAGACCTAAAGAATTTGTTGACATGGAAATTTAGTTTTAAGCCTATTTAATAAAATATACATTTCCCATTATTTCGAGATCCTCATATCTTCCAAATAACAATACAAAGGATCGCCCCTACGACAAGTACCAGTACTGTCAAAAAACTATATAGGTCAACCCTGTGTTTTTTAAGAAATTGCATTGGGTTAAATTTCTATCCCAATCAACTAGAATGCAAATTTTTGATGTCTCAAAAATGACTCAATTTGAAAAAGAGCTATAAATAATTGATTGTAAGCAATATAAAAAGATAGTTTGTGGTAATTTGATAAACCCTAAATGCTATCTATCAACTTGTCCAGGTCATATTCTTCAGTTAAATTTAATTTTTTTCGAATGCGATATGGATAATTTCTGATAGAATAATGGCTGATCCCAAGTACAGATGCCATGTCTTTTGGAGATAAACGCAGTTTGCTGAGAGCAATAAAACGTATTTCACCTGGGGTAAGTCCGGGTAGCTTTTGTACAAGGCGGCTTAAAAAACCCTTATGGACTTTTTCAAAAAGTACGCGGAAACTATTCCATTCCTCGTCATTAAGTATGGTAAACTGTTGCGGCTTCAGTAGTGGTTCGTCTTCCAAAGGTTCCGATCTGTTGTTCGCCCCTTGTAGCTGCTCTATTAATTCATTCTTTTCTTTAATGTTTCTGGTGAATTCATTTAGCCGGGTTGTAGCTATAGCCAGTTCTGCCTCAGCCAACCGGGATTTTTGGTGGGACTGCAATCGCTTACGGTTGATAATTAAAATAGCAATGGCAGATAATAGTACCACAATAGCTGTTAGAGCATTTCGTTGCAATTTGTGTATTTCCGCTTTTTCTTCCAACACGCGTATACTGTTATTATATTCTTCCAGCTCTACTGCATGGTGGGCATGTGTCAGTTCAAGGGCATTTGTCCAGGACTTTACACTATCATATGTCGTGAAAACAGAATCTGCATATGCATGCGCTGTTGTGGTATTACCCATCTGCGATTCATATTCAAAAAGAACCTGGTAAATATTGAACAAAAAATAAGATTTGTCTCTGCCTACGTAATTTGCACATGACCTGGCAAGAAAAATATAAGGTTTCGCTTTCCTCGGGTTGTGTTTCTTTAACCAAAGCTTTCCAACAACATATAAATATTCAGAATTGTCTGATGAGTCTGTAGCTGAAGTTAATTTAGGTACACCGGTATCTAATAATTCCAATGCTTTGTCATAGTTACCCATTTCGTTTTCCAGGTACCCCATATTATCATTGGCTATTCCTACCCACATGTTGTCGTTCAGCGTTACTGCCAAATTTCGCACGAGTTCAAAATAATGTAGGGCCGAATCAAATGTCCCGGATCGAAGAAAGACAAGACCGATAGCATTTTTGGTATCCAGCAAAATTTGGTTTTTGCTCCTCGTCGGTTTATGTGGTAAGGCAAGACTGTCGGCCTGTTTCATAAACTTCATAGTATTAGCCAAGTCATTAAAATTGTAGTAGGCTAATCCTATGGTGTATAAAGTCTCTTTTTTGTTAGGATAAACACTTGATGGCGTTTTCTCGATCAGGTAGTAGGCTTTTAAATAGTACGTAAGGGCAGGCGCATATTTATTCAATTCTTTTTCATAATACTTCCCTAAGGTTAAATAAGAATTAGCAAGTATCAGCCGGTATGTATCCTTGTCCTTTTGTAAGGTATTTATCAATTCAGTTAATCGCTCAATAGATAATGGATGCCTTCTTTGCAGCAGCACAAACTGTGTTTCGTAGTACAACTCATCATCATTATTCTTTAAAGCTTTCTCTCCAAGTTTCGTGATCATCTTGAAGAATGCTACTGTATCCTTACTTACAGGGTTCGTGCATATAAACATGGAGTCTATAAGCGTATGTCTTTCAGCATAGGTTTTATGCAATAGAAAATCGTACTGAGCTGCAGCAAAAACGGGGGAAAGCAAACAAGAAAAGATCAGTATGGTTTTTAAGGACCTCACACAGTGATGTTTATACAACTAAACTAATTGAAAATAATGTATAAATACATATAAAACAGCAAAAACTGTTATCAGTTGCAAGAAAACTGCTGTGTTAATGTGATGTATGTTGAAATTCATCGAAATCAAGAAATTATACTTCAATCATTTTCTGCTTACCAACGCTAATGACCTCTGGTGTCAAAAAAGAACCGGGACTGGGATAGGAAGGGGTCAATGATACTTGTGAGATTTTCTATAACTTTGATAGATATAATACTATTGCAATGGTTGTCAAGATTAACAGCAATTCAAGCCCAGAGGAAATTAAAAAAGCGTTGGAAAAATTATATACATCAGGCAAGAAAAATTCTAAAAAACACCTGGATGCTTCAAAATATAATGGTGTGATAAAGCTTAAGGAAGACGCTATGACCATTCAAAAACGAATGAGGGATGAGTGGTAATTATACCTACCTGCTGGATACAAATATTGTTTTATACCTATTGGGCGGGGATAATGTTCTGTCAGCTATTCTAAATAAGAAAACCGTTTATGTTTCTTTCATTACAGAAATGGAATTATTAAGTTATGGCAAATTTTCTGCCTCAGAAGAAACAAAAGTAAAGGCCTTCTTATCAGAATGTAATATTGTGGAAATGAACCTGTCAATAAAATCAGAAGCTATCAGTATCAGGAAAAAATATAAGTTAAAACTACCTGATAGTATTATAGCTTCAACTGCTATCAATTTAAATATCCCTCTCTTAACTGCAGATGCTGAATTCAACAAGCTTAAATCTATGCAGATATTGCAGTACAATAAACAATAAGGTTATACACATAGATAAAACTAGCAAACCCTGAAGTTAGTAGCCTCTGCGCTTTAAGCACAGCATATACCGAACATGGCGCTGGACATGATGGACCTCTCGGGATCAATTAATAATTTCTCCTTTCACATTGGCCAGTCTGTCGCGCCAATTTTGTAGCTCTTCGGGTGTAAGTCTTGTCCAGTCTGTTATTTCACCAACGATCTTTAATGGTGCTTGTGTGCGATAAGAACGCGTTGGATTGCCGGGAAATTTTTTGTCTGTAACGTTCGGATCATTTTCAAATTCCCCGGTCGGTTCAATTATATACACACGTGCAGTTCCGTCACCTTTTGCCAGCTCCGCAGCAAGTCCCGCACCATTTACCAGCGCTGTGAAATAGATATGATTCATTACTACTTCCGAATGGTAATTAGAAACGCGCCCAGCTGTAAGCAAGTCACCAATTTGCAGATCTGCTCTTGTACCATGATAAAATGGACCTTTATCAAACACTTTACCCGCAAATGAATTTGCCAGATCATCATTCTTTTTTGCATTCTCCACATCGCCCAGGTCTTCATAGCATTTAGCAATGTTTGTATATAACGAAGCAAGAGCGCTTTTTACAGTATCGTCCGTTATGCTGAGTGCCAACTGCAAAGCTGTTTCATACCATTTTAATTTATCGGCAATGGTTTTTTGATGCCGGGCTACATAATGAGCTGCTATAAATTTTTCAAAATCGTCAGTTGCTTCATTCCATGCTTGTACAAACAGCGCACTTGCTTTTTCGGCTTTGCCAGCCACCTCCATAGCCATACCTTGAATACAAAGTTTAACAATTGGATTATTAGGACTGAATTCCATTTTCAGATTATTTGGCAGTTTATGATGATGTAGCAATTTAGTTGATTTTCCTTAGACCATTCAAGTGGCTTACTATGGCAGGATGATCTCTTATTAAGCTGTATCAGGTGCTTGTAGTTCGTACTAATGAAGACCGTTCGTAAAACGATCTTTTATCTGGTATTCAGGATGCCCGCGGGACATCAGGAACAATTACTAATACTATACGGAGAATGTGACTGGCGGAATATCTTTTTCAAAAATATCATCGCATGTTTTGAGATATTCTGTAATTGGCAGATACATACAAAGATCCTTATCAATATAACTGCGGATGATCACAAGGACATCATATTTTACACCTCTATAGGCATCTAAAGCCTTATGAGGATCATGACCAGCCTGGTACCGAACAATAAAATGTTCTTTTTCTGATTGCTCATATGGTAGTACTACCACATTTTCAATTTCTCCGAAGAAAGTGTCTTCTCTATAAGTTGTTCTGAGCAGGTGTTGATAATAATTGCACAAGAAAGTTGCATCCGCAAAACTAAAAGGTCTTGTATTCATACACAGCTATTTTAAATATTGAATAAAAAAATCAAAATAGAGGTACCTGGCCGTTACACCCGCAAAAATAGTAACAGTATGTGGAATCTTAGTATAAAATAATTGTAAAATTTAGTAATAAATGGTGGCTTGATTTTTATGTTCGTACCTGACAAAAGTGATGGGATATCACAAATACAAAAAAATCGTTGACGCCTGCTTGAAATGTATGGCATTATGTACTAACTGTGCATCATTGTGCCTAAAGGAAGAAAACGTAAAAATGATGGCCGGCTGTATCCAGTTGGATATGGAATGTGCAACCGTTTGTTATACAACAGCGCAACTGATGAACTTGGGAAGCAGCATGGTCTCGGAGATCAGCTTTCTTTGCGCCGACCTATGCGAAGCCTGTGCAGCTGAATGTGAAAAGCATGACAACGACCATTGTAAAGAATGTGCTGAGGCCTGCCGGAATTGCGCTAAAGAATGTCGTAGCTTGTTGGCTTAGTTGATCCGAAAGGGAGACCCAACCGGGACTGCAAAAAACTACCTAATTTCAGGAAAAATAAACTCCATGAGAAAACTGATATTCGGAATAAACCTGACTATAGATGGCTGCTGTGACCATACCAAGGGCAGTGGTAACAGCGACGTACATGAATACTTTGCGCAGCGGATGAGGGAAGCCGACACACTGTTGTATGGCCGTAAAACCTATGAACTGATGGTGCCCTTCTGGCCCGATATGGCAAAGAACCATTCTGGGCCTACAAATGCAATAAACGATTTCGCCGATGCATTTGCATCCATAGATAAAATGGTTGTTTGCTCCAGGACGCTGGACAAAGTGGAAGGAAAAAATACGAGCATCATCCGGGGCAACCTAAAAGAAGAAATACTTAAACTGAAACAACAACAGGGCGGCAATATTTCGACCGGTGGCGTAGATATCCCCTCGCAGCTTATAGCACTGGGCTTGGTAGATGAGTTTCATATCGTCGTTCAGTCAATAATGGCCGGGGCAGGAAGACGATTTTTAGATGACACGAACTTACAGGAAAGCCTGCAATTGAAACTTATGGATTCAAAGGTCTTTGAGTCAGGATATATTGCGCTGCACTATGTGAAATAGTGATGAGGTGCAGCTTTCTGTTTCTTTTACCTAATGAAATTTCTGGCCCTTGGCCAGCATTTCAAGTATCATGTTCATTCGCTTTTCGCGGGTCTCCGGTTTTTTGGCAGTCTGTAGCCGCCAGGTGATCGCATATTTGTTGGCTTTGTTCAGCGAGTCGAAAAAAGCTTTTGCTTTTTTGTTTTTTTCAAGCAGTTTTAGAAGATCATCAGGGACTGTCGAATTGGAAGGTGCATCATATGCTGCATCCAGTCGCCCATCTGTCTTTGCTTCTTCAAAGGCCTTTAGTCCGGCGGCTTTCATTCTTTTTTCGTTCGTAAGCCGTTCAATATGTTCTATGTTTCGTTTCGACCATATACTTCTTGCCCTGCGTGGTGTGAATTTCTGGATCCAGGAATCATCGTCAAATTTCTTTTTTTGTCCGTCGATCCAACCATAACAGAGTGCTTCGTCGAGCGCTGCTGCATAGGTAACGGTTTTTTCACCCGACTCTTTGTTGAAAATGCGCAGCCAGATACCATCAGACTTTGCATGATTGGCAGCCAGCCATTTCTCCCACGCACTTGCAGATGCAAATGATCTGGTAGGCGTTTCTTTCTTGTTTTCTATGGTGCTCATATAGGCTCTGTCCATTAAACGCAAGACAGCTAATACTAACTTACGAAAATGTTTTTGAAATCAGATTCTTCACTGGTCGAAGCATCCGCTTCGTCCTTACATGCAGAAGCGTCTCGCTTCCGAAATAGCAATACATTAAGCCATTATGAATCGCGCTTGCACATTAATTTTTCCGTCCTACAAACCTTATTACACTGCCTGTACCATCATGATAAGTACCCTCTTTCAGATTTACTTCTGTTTCCGTAAGTTCAATAATGTCAAAATCTGGGAAATCGTTTCTTATTTCGTCAATGGAGAACAATACGTCTAATTCGGAAGGACCACCTACCTTCTCATTCCTGGCTTTATAGCCAATATGATTTTTGCTGAATGCTTCGAATATTATTGTTCCACCTTTGCGCAGATATCCTGCAAGTATTTTGTGAAATTGGGATTTTATATCTGCCGGGAAATGGGCATAGATAAGCGCTATAGCATCAAATTGTTCAGGTGCATAACTCACTTCCGGTAATGTACCGGAAGTATAATCTATCTTAACCTTATTCTTTTCTGCCAGCAATAATGCTTTTTTTCTACCCTCTGTGCTTAGGTCAAAAGCCGAGACATCCCAGCCTGATCTGGCAGCAAATACTGCATTCCGCCCTTCTCCTTCTGCAGGAAATAATATTTTACCCGATGCCAGATGCTGAAGTTGTTGTCTCAGATATTCATTAGGCTCTTCACCATATGCATAAGTTTCACTGCTATATCGTTCGTTCCATTTATTTGCCATTGTTTTCATGTTATTTATGTGTTCCAATAAATTAGCTTCAGTATAGTCCAAACCTTCCAGACATCAAATATCCGTTGCAGGTGTTCCTTCTGACCAACAAAACTCACTTAAGGTCTATCCTCGTTAGTATAAAACAATTTCCCAGCCCGCTTTATATGTTCAACCACTTCCGGGTCGTTTATATCTTTAAAGTTCTGCAGGTCGAATTTGTAGAGGAGTCCTAATTTTTCTAGAGCGTTGTCCAGATCCAGTATGTCGTTAAATGTGATGTTGCTACCTAATATAGCCAGGTCTATATCTGATCCGGGTTTATAATTACCCATAGCCCGCGAACCGAATAGTATTACCTCCTGAACCTTAGAATATTCTTTAAAGGTCTTTTTTATCAGCAATATATCGTCAGGAGAAAGGCCAAAGTCCATTATTCAAAAATTGTGGATTGTTTACCGGCACCTCTTTCTTCATCAAGGCGTTGTTCCAGTTTTGTAAATAGCAGATAATATACATCAACAATATTAGTTGCAATGTCATTAGCTGTATCGCTATTGTAAGTGTGAGATGTAAGCTCACACGATTTTTTCATGTTTCGCCATAGCCTTTCATCTGCTATATAACCATCTTTCAATGCTTGCTCCAAAACCGGGTTAGGACCTGTGATATCCTTGTATCCTTTGTGTTCAAAAAGGTCTTGTAATGTTTTCCATGCCAATTCAAAAGTATATTCGAAACGTTGTATCATACCCTCTTTTTCAAGGTCTGACAAACCTGCCAGGTCTTTACCAGCTGCCACTTCGCCCAGCTTTGCCAAAGCTTTTTTGAAATTGCTGAACCGTTGTTCCCACCGAATATCTTTGGTTTCCATTACGTAATATCTATTTGTAAAATTAGTATTTATTATGACAAAGCAATGTCTCACTAACGAAGCGAGATCTTATCGCTGATGAGTTTTAGTTTTTTTGATTTATAGTCGCCTATGAATTCAAAATAAGTCACCCATTCATCTTTTCCTTTCCATTTCCCCCATCCTTGTACAAATACATGATACTTAGATGTGGATGCAATCGGATCCATGAAATAGTGTAAGCCATTCCCTTCTTTCTCAAGTTCTGCCTGCTTTCTTTTTATATATCGTATGGTGTCTATTAGCGAAATAACCTTTTCTTCAATGTTATATTCTGTGTCAACTTCCTTTGTTTGTAGAAATGATGAAAATGGGAATCCTATAGAATGTGTACATATACCTACAGAGGGGTAGCTTTTTCAGATAAGTATTGCAAAAGTTATCCTTAACAATATTATTTTTATTCTTGGCACTATTTTTCTCAAGTATATTTTTCACCATCATTGGTATAGCATTATAATTTCAACACTAGACTACTCAATAGTAAATTCTATTGGCTGTAGCCTCATGCGTGTAGCAACCCCTCTACAGGAAATTTCAGTAAAAAGAACCCTGTCATTTATTTCAAGTGCACCAAAAGCGTCTCTTACTTCTTTCGGGAAACGTGCCTCATTGCACTTCTTCACAAACAACGCTGTTTCATTTCTCAAAATCGTTACTGTGTAAGTATCGATTATATAATCGCCACAGATACCAACATCTAACAATATCGCTGTTATTCCTATTTGAGCCTTAAAAACATTTTTGGGCACACTCCCTCCAGATTTTCCTGCAACCCGTGCAACGGGATCGGGAATATTTTTAACGCTCAAATAGGATTTAGCTAATAAGGTATGTTTTGAATTTTTAGAAATGACGCTGATTGTTACTAAGCCAGTTTTTAGAGGGGAAATATCATAAGCATTGGGGTCATCTGTTGCATTAATTGTTCCGTTGTCGCTCGTCAAAAGAAATGACTTGCTTGAGTAGCCGTCCACTGCGACATGTATGCGATTTGAAATTCCGACATAAAAAATATTTAAGTCATTATTACTGACGACACACTTTTGGCTGTACGCAAATACAGGCCAAAGTAAGATCGAGAGCAAAAGTATTTTTCTCATTTTTATTAATCTTTTTGCCGGCTAAAAAATTCTATTGACTAAAATAAAAATCTCTAAGAAAAATAGAATTGTAGAGATTGTGAAAGATACTATAAAGGGTATGACAATATGAGCAAAGACAATAGCAATATTTTCACATTATTCACTATGAAAATAGAAAGGTTTAGTATTGATAATTTTTCTAGGTGGGTAGGATGATTTATTTGCGGCCTCAAAAGATTTCAGTGATGGCATAGGTGGCGTCTTATGATAATTTTGATTGTGAATGTATAAAGACATTAAACTTTCAACACTTTGGTAGTTAAGTGAAACTTGAATTTTAGAGTATATTTTATCTAATTCTTCCCATTCGTTAATAACATTATCTCCGTTTAGAATTACATATTTATCTGAATTCTTTAGTAACAGAAAATAATATCCATGAGGCGAATTGTTTCCAAAAAAATAAATCGCAATACTATCATTACCACACATTTTAGTAGTAAACATTGTTTCTTTCTCATTAGAAATTTCACCTGATAATATCAAATGTGTTTTCATTTGTTTTTCAGGTAATTTTTGACCAAAAGCGTTTGCATTAATAATTATAAATGCTATAAAAATTATTTTTCCCATTATTTTGATGTTGTAGGTGTTCTTTCATTTAAATCTTTTTGTTCAATATGCTCAGGCACTTCTTCGACATCTTTATTATATGTTTTAGCATCTCTTTTACCTGCCTCATGTTCTTTTTCGGCTTGAATATTACTTTGATTTGTTGCATGTTCAGTTTCATGGGATCCAGTTGCACCCACGGCAGCGTCTATTTGACCAGTTATTAACAAATAGTAGTATTGATATGCTTGTTTTGTGTCACCATCAGGGGTTGAATTCATTTTATCAATTAATACTGAATTAATATTTTTTACCCCTTTTGTACTTTCATCATAACCACGTTTCCATGCCTCCATTGCTTTGGGATTTACATAGACGTCTGCGCGTTGAACAACATATTTACCATCTTCACCAAAATGGCCCGTAATATCCGTTTTACCAAAATCAGCATCATTAGGTTTATTTAAATGGTAAGCAACTGGATATGAAGTATTTTGCGCTTTTTCGAACATTTCTCTACCTGTCACAGTTTTAAGCATACTGCCTCCAATACGTCTTGTAGCAGCACTCGCATTAGAAGACCATAGTATTTTTCCACCTGTTAGCATTTTATAGGTCACGGGTCTGCCATTCATTCCCTCTACAAAATTTCCAGCATTATCTTTGAATATAATAGGGTTGTCTGCAAAAGCAGTATAAGGTGAAATACCAGGGTATTTATCCGCCATTGGATCAATACTCCATGCAAAAACAATTGGATCAAAATTGTATTGGTTATATAAAATATCACTATTCAGAAACCCAACTATTTTCTTCTTTTTTGTATTAAACAAAGTATTACCAAATCTTTCTATTGGTTTTGTCTTTATTTCTTCATCAAATAAGCCCCAAGAAAGACTGGCATATCTTGTTGGGGTAATGTTAACACTATTTAGTCTTTGAGGTGTATAGTCCCTTACTTCAAGTTTTGAAAATGTGTCTCTTGACCAACCCTTTATTAAAAGATTTTTCATTTCAAGAGGCATTTCACGATAGCCAAGTCTATAAATATGTGTTATCCATTCCTGGTAATTTAAAAAGCTGTATTCCTTTTGCAATTGTGCAAAATTTTTCTTTTGGTTGGTTAATCTGTTTTCTAGTACCTCGGCTTTTAATAACATTGCATTTAAATTATGCTCATCGTACTCTAACGTAGTTTCAGCACAATCAAGTATAAAATTGTTATCCTTAATTTTATATTTATATTCATACCCTTTTGCCAAATATACAAGACACAGTGCTATAGATTGTTTTAAATCCATCTCTCGTAATGCTATATTTGTTTTTATTGCCTCCACTGGTGTATACGTAAGTGTCTGTATTGTACCAGTACCAGGAAAGGCTTTACTTGCTAATTCTATATTATAGAATATCCCATTTTCGTCAGCGTGGCGTATATATATGTCCTGGTGAAGAACAAAGTCTTGCATCAGAGTTTAAGCGTTCAGAAAAAATCTTGAATAAAGAAGCAAGAGCAAAACAATTACCGTGATTTTCATTGAGTAAATGAGTAACCTGTGTGTTTGTCCAATCCATAGTGCCCATCGGGTCTTTTGTTGAATAATGGTATGCTTTATGTGAAAAAAGCTGGCCATCCTCTATCCAAAATGATGTATCTGTGATGTACCTGTATATAGCACAATTGAATGCTGCATTTATATAATATTCTCTTTTTTGTGCGGCACTTCCAGTAAGATCACTTTTAGGGTTCATTTTAGAAGCATCTAAATAACTACATATTAGCTTGCAAATATTCTTTGTGTGAATGTTCAAGACATTTTTATAAGACGCATAATCCAATCCACCACCATACCAGGCATTCTCAATTTGATAAATTGCCTCTTCGTAGCTCATCGGTTCTTTTCCATTGAGCATATTCTCCAAATGCGTTTTAGCTATTAGAAAATATGACACCCCAGATGTGTCATTATTATCCGCCTTTACTCTTAAAGTTAAAGGTAACAACATCAGAATAAGCAACGTAAACTTTAATGCTTTCATAAGCTCGGATTTTATTGTTCAATTTTATTGAAAAGGTTTCTTTTTTCTTTACCATTGATATTATATTGTTTCTGTATTTTCCCTTTAAACTCATGCTGGTTGAGCATTTCTTCATACATGCCTGGGGGAATATCCTGATATCCTAATTTTGCTATGTAGGCTTCATTCGCCACATATTCATCGTACAGTTTCTTTGCCTCCGGTGACTTGCCTACGTCTTCGATGTGTGTGATCCCATTCTTTCTCATTGTCTCCCGTAGTTCTGTTTTCACATGCAGGCTGTATATAAAAAGTGCTTCGAGGTTATTGTTTTTAGGAAAGTACGCCTTGCCGGACTTTAAACAATCCAAAATAAAATCATCGTTTAGGCTCCGATCAACGTGCATATATTCAAGTGCAAGGTCGAATATATCATTGGCAACAATTTGTCTGCTATTCAGTGTATCGAGGTATGCGCCTGTAGCTATGGCTTGAGGGCTGATAAACAGGTTGTCTTTATACCAGTTGTCGGATATTTCCCAATTTGAGGTCGGCTCGTAGTTTATGATATTGCCATCCTTATCTGTATATTTTATAAACGAATGCTGCGGAGCGATAGTAAGGTATGCCTTTGCACCAAGCCCTTCTGCTAACACCAGATACACGGCAGGCATGGAACTGCATGTACCAAAACCTGTGGCGATACATTTCGTAAGAAAGGAATTACGAATATCTTTTTGTCCCTGATAATCGTCATAGTCATAATGAAACGGTTGGTGCGTGATGGTCGTGATTTTTTCGCCTTTATCGGTAGTGGATATGGTTTTGTGTATTGTAAGCGGTTCTGACATGAATTTTTGAATGGCGAAATTCAAGACGTAATTATCCTTAGTATCAAGACCATTTTGCAACATCCATTCCTTAATGAAAGTGACAGATTCTTTTATGGCGTCGTCATATTGCTGTCGTGTTATGTAGGCGTTTCCATACGCACTTTCCACTGTATAGTACGCATCGGCAACAGATAAATGTACTTTACCTTTAAGCATGCGATTAAGGTGGTCAAGAGCCTTTGGGAAGTCTTTGATCGCCAATGCATTCGCAACGGGATCGTAGGCAGGTGCATTAGTTTTAGTAACAGGCTTATTGGTATGCTGAAACTCACTGATGAGCTGCTCTGCTTCTCTCCGTTTCTGTGCGGGGGTTGAATAGATGCTGCTGTTCAATAATCCATTTTGTGGGGGCTGTATTGAGGCCGTTGTATTTGGCGGAGCTCCCACAACAGGTTGAAAACCCTGAAATTGCGGAGTTGATGGCTGTCCTTTTACAACCATTCCTGTCCCGACAATTAACATTGCGAGAAATAGCACTAAAGGCAGAATATTACTTCCTCTGCACATGGTGATTGTCTTTTAACTATATGCGGCCTACGTAAAATTGGAGAATATATGTCATGCAAACAACCCGTATTTCTACGGTATTTTTTCTGAATCTAGGTTGGCAATCATTAGGGGTAGAAAACACACTTTGCTTTCGCACAAAAGACCAAGGGTAAAATGATTGTCGTATAAATGTAAAAACGTTTTTTGACCAAAACAACAGTCAAAAGACTGAAAAATTAACCATAAAACCACATAACAATGTGGGTTACAGCCCTTTCTCCAATACCCATCCTTGCTCATGCTTCGCAAAAGTCATCTTGCCCGTGTAGGTATACTCGGCACCAACTGTCATTTCAGTGTTCATGCATTCCTGATTAACATCCCCGAACCATGTCTTGCCGAGCACATGGCACTTAACGGGCCAGATCGTGAAGTTGCTTATTGTCCCATTGTACGCATTCACAAAGCCAGGTTTCAGGCACTTCATTTTGGCGACATACTTCATTTCGTAGTATTCAAGCCCTCCGGGGGATTGCTTCACCGCATCGACAATGGCAAAGGATGTCATCTGAAAATACCCGCCCTGTTCGTCAATAAAGCTGCCGACGAGATTCTTGCATTGATCCTTGGGAGTATCCGGGATGTTTGAGCAAGAGCTCAAAAATAAAATTGCCAAAGCAAGTAAAATAACTGCGCGTGTTTGTTTCATGTCTTATAGTTTGATGTTTTGTTTAGAATGCGGGATAAGTCACTGTAAAGGTGCCCTCGGTTACGGATATCGAATCGCAGATGAAATTGAAAGTACCCGTGATATAGCTGTTATACTTTGAAGCAATTTTTATCGTATCAATGATGCATGTTCCGCTTGCCGCAAAGTGAGTTTTTCCGTAGGTCGCAAGCGTCGTATTGGCATTGGCTGCCGCGAGCGGGTATGTCCGCGGCGTTGTGCTTGGGCCTACGTCTGCATTATATAAATCGAGGTTAATTGTCGTGTCATCCCATCCCGCGCTCGTCGAAGTCCTACCGCCTATAGACAATGTAAACGTCGGGGCAGTCGAATACTTGCTGCAAGAGATAATTCCCGCAGACCTTTTATTAATAATTCGAATGTTTTTTTCTGAGTAGCCTTATTGTCGCTATTATTAGACTGCGAATAGCAAGTAGTCTGTATAAAAAACAAGAAAATTGCAAATACGCCAAAAGTCATAAAACATAGTCCGGCCATAAGCTAGCTTTAAGAATTATATAAACGCTTCAGCAATAATAAAATTGCATGTATTGGCTTATCTCTACCCGGCCCAACCTTCTCTATCCAAGCTCCTATACTGTATCGCCTCGGCAAGGTGTTCTGGTTTTATATCATCGCTATCGGCAAGATCGGCAATTGTGCGGCTCACTTTTAGTATGCGGTCGTAGGCACGGGCACTTAGGTTTAGTCTGTCCATAGCGGTCTTAAGGAGGTTCTGGCCTACATTGTTTATTACACAAATTTCTTTTAGTGTCTTACTGCTCATTTGTGCGTTGCAATACACATCAGTTTGTCCTTCAAAACGCAGGGCTTGTTTTTCACGGGCCTTTATCACACGCTCACGCACAGCATCACTGTTCTCAGATGTTTTGGTGGAGGATAGTTCGCTGAAAGCTACGGGGGTTACTTCCACATGCAGATCAATCCTGTCCAGCAGCGGTCCGCTTATTTTATTCAGGTAGCGCTGCACCATAATGGGCGAGCAGGTACATTCTTTTTCGGGGTGGTTAAAATAGCCACAAGGGCATACCTGCGTTGCCTTTTTCCCGATTGGACGAAACCGTTGATAAACACCCATTTAGCAAAAATATGGAAAGTCCGCAGACCTTGGGCGAGCATATCCGAAAGAAACGGCTCGCGACTGGGCTGCTGCAAAAAGATGTTGCGAAGGAGATCGGGGTTTCAGAGGACTGTATCACTTTTTGGGAGAATGGGCGCAGCATTCCACAGGTACGATACTATCCCGCCATTATTCAGTTTTTGGGATATATGCCTTTTGAGATCGCAGGCGATACGTTAGGGGGACGGATACGGTGGTATCGGCTTAAGCAGGGATTAAGCCATAAAAGGCTCGGCAAACTGCTTTCGGTGGATGCTTCAACTATTCGATCTTGGGAGGAAAATGTAACGGTTCCAAATTCCAAAAATTTTAAAAAACTAAAGGAACTCATTCAATAATGGGTTCCTTTTTAAGTACAAAAAATCGAAAAATACCGTATTTATACGCATTGACATTACGGATATATAACCGTTACTTTATGCATTGTTCACATTTAAATAAAGGAAAATGAGGAATAAACTAATTCTGCTCATGTTGGCAATCGTTATTACATTCAGTGCTTCAGCACAACATTATAGTGGTAGTCACCATACAAGAAGTCATGGTGGCCATTATTCCGGTGGACATGGAAGTTCACATAAAGGTGGACACTACCATCAAAGGAATGGCAGCCATCATTATGGCCATCATAAATAAAAATCTATTAGCTACAAAATACAAGCCGCAATTATGCGGCTTTTTTTATAAAACCACTCTTAGGTATATTAATTCCATGTATCTAAATAGGATTTTTGAAATATCGCATCATTACAAATACAGTTTGGCTTTTTATTCTCTTCAAAATTTATATATGGCGATAGAGGTCTTAATAAATTAAACCTAGTTACTGTAGACAAATTTGTCTTTCTATGATGGGAAGTATTATTTACTATTTCAATTGCCAATAATATTCCAGCCAAAGCAGACTCGAATGCAGATGGTACTTCAATTTTTTGTGGAGAGCCATCAGCACCATTTTTTAATTTCATAAATCTGCCTCCGCATACCACTTCGTGATAAAATATATGCAATGATTTACCAACAGTAAACCTCAAGTCTTCAATTTGTATGTTATTCTTTTGTGCGATTAAGTTGAGTATCCATTCATCGATCATTTTATTATTAGCTAAATAGTCTCTAATTATTCTTTCCTCCTGTATTCCTATGAAATTAAGGCTATCTGCTATTTCTTGAGAAATACTTTTTTTCTCGTCAGTTGGAAAATATAAACAACAAAGACATGCTGATTCAACAAAATGTATATGCCGGGAAACCCCAATATCTTCTTGCTGTGTCCAGGCATTAAATATTTTTTTCGGAAGGGCTCCTTGAACCTCAATTCTATCCTCTGCACTATCCACACAAACCGCTACAGATTTGATATTCCAACTTGCGCGAGCTGTTATGTAATCATTCCAATTGCTCGGTACAGGGTGTATTTTAAGACTAGTATGTTGTAAGAATACATTTGCAATATCAACTTTCTTCTTGTCGATGCTATTTTGATCAGCCAATATGTATCTCTGCAAATTTGATAGCTCTATTGGTTCATGGTCTACGAGGATTAAACTACCTTCAATTTTAGGTAATTTAGACAATGCCCATACGACACCATTCCCAATTGCTCCAAGGCCTACTAAGACAGTTTCATCAATATTAATTTCTCCAATTTCTGGATTATAGAAATTGTTGTCTGTTGTAAACTCCAAGAGCGAAAATGAAAATTCTTCATCATTTTTACTATATGGTAACTGCTCTGCAAACACTGTACGAAAAATATTTGCCGCACCAAAACATGCGACAGCACCAGAAGCAAATGGGTTATTTGAGTGCCCCGACCCCACTGGTTTACTTTGAGAAAAATGCGCTATCCAATTATTAGAGCCTATATAAAATGTCGGAACTTCAAAAAGACTTTTTGTATTACCGACAACTATACAAATCGTTGGGGAGAAAGATTTAGATAATTCTATGTCGGGATTAATAGCCTTCGCTAGAACTTCAAGTTCACTTACTAAACTATTACTGTCAGAATTATAAATCTGTATATTTGGATAGAGCCTTGATAATAACCGTATCAATAAATCAAGCGTGGCCTTTCCTTCAAATGATATAGATGCACTGTCGTCATAAAAAACCATAATTCTATGGCTCAATAATATCTCTTCAAATTTGGTTCGATCAAACCCTTGAAGTATTTGTGCAGCACCTAATGATACCTTATCAAAAAAATTAGCTAACGCCATTATTTAATTATTATAAGATTTTCAATTTGCTTGATCGTCAACTCCTCCCATTGTTGTTGCCCAACAAGACGATATGCAGCCCAATCCTCAATAGAAAATGCTCTAGAAGCAAAATCTGGTACAACTATGGATATTCCACCCATAACTGTTACTATAGGAAACTGGTCATCAGTTTCAGAATGATAAGCTCTCCCCGGGTGGCTGTGAATTTGAGCAATTAAATTTTGCTTATTTGTATACAGCCACATGTTCATTTTGTATAGTTCATCACCGTCTACAGAATAAAGCAAACCTGACTCGATTTTGTATAATTTTTGCGCGGGTATTATTGTTGTCTTAATGTCAAAAAAATTGTCCTCTTTAGTCCCTGCAAATAACGCAACTCCCTCAAATCCTTTCAGCCCACATTCTCGTAAATGGGAATAAGCTTCGTTTATGCATGAGAGTGGAATAAATATTTTTTCAATTTCAGAGAAGCCGATCATGTAGGTATTGCATTTTTATCATAACCAAGTTGGATATTAGGTATCTGTACTTGAAAATTAATTAATGTACTAAAAGAGTTAATAGTAGCAATTCCAAACTCATAAAATTTTTCAATAAGAAATCCTAGAGTACCCTCACCAGCACATTTTCTATGTAAAAGCCATGAATTTCCTGTGTGGGCAGGATGTTCATGATATTCACGAATACCTGGCAAACAAATGAATGGCAATCCAACCAAATCTTTCTGAACTAAATCCATATACTCAGTGACTATACCTTCTTCATTAACTATTTTTCGCGGCATTAATGGCGTGGGCATAGAATGTAAATTTTCCCAAGTAAACGGATTAATAAACCGAACCGATAATGGTTGTAGGTCATAATTATCATAATTAATCCTTACTGCAAAAACATGTACAGCAGGATTAATTTGAGTCGCTGAAAAGGATAAGATTATATCCGGGAATTCCGACTTCAGTAATAATATCCCACGTTTTCTATGTACCTCTTCACAACTTAAAAAAAGTTGCAATTCCTCATTAAATTTTGCCTTTGAAATTTCTGGATTTATCGTTTGCATGCTAATAATATTTATTAACCACCTTGGCCTGCTTTTAGACTTACAAAAATTTCAGCACATTCAGGGAAGTGGAATTCTTCTATCTGCTTTTCCAAAATAAGTGTTTCATGTTTCCACTTCACCTCCCAATCTTGAAGAGGGCGCCCTTCATTACCAGTTTCCTTTATAGCTAACTCTACAGCAGTCTTCAATTGCCATTTAACATTTGTTGTGATTTCTTTAGGGCTGCTATTGACTATGAAAATTAACTTCAACTGTTCATGATGACCATGATGGTGCTCTGAATGGTGTTCATTTTTCAGTTCCTTTATTTCCTCCCTTAATTCGGAAATATGCTTTTCCTCAATTACGACCTCTTTTGCGACCTCTTCTTTAAGATGATCCAATTTCGTTTCATCTTTCTCAAGTTCGCGCTCAATACGATCTAAATTTTTGTCAAAATTGTCCTCCATTGTTTGATTTTTTAATGAGTTATTAATGAATTGTCACAAATGTAATTATGTTTTGTGACATACACAATGTTTTTATTAGAAACATTCAATCTTTCCACACATCTTGATAACTATACGCTTGTTACAATTGAAATTCGTCGTACATTTGCACAATGAATGAGTACAGATGGTAGATATAAGTACTATTTTGTATAAGAAAATTGGGGAAAAACTTACCGAGCTTAGAAATCTTGATAAGTTAACACAGGACTCGCTATCTCAAAAAATCGGTATCAACCGAGCAACTGTTTCTAATATCGAAGCGGGCAGACAACAAATCAGCTTACATCTGCTCTATAAAATTGCCCAAGCATTACACACTGAAGTTTTTACTTTTCTACCTTCTCTAGATGAGCTTTCGGTTTTACTTGCCAAAGAAGACGACCAATTAAATAAAGAGTTAGACAATAAAAATGCCGGTGATATTCTCAGAAATACTATTTTCGAAACACTAAAAAGTCCTAAAAATGATACATAGCTATATTGAAACCCGGGCTGAAAAGTTGTTAATGGAAGCTGGCGAGTTTAAGGTTGGTGTTGATGTCGAAAATTGTGCATTATTTTTAGAAGTTAAAGTGAAAGCCGTTAATCTAGAAGATGATGTCTCAGGGTTTCTAGTCTTTAATGGAGATGTCGCACACATAGGATACAATAATACGCATAGTGAGCATAGACATCGCTTTACAATAGCGCATGAATTAGGACATTACATTTTACACAAAAAAAATACTCGGGTATTTATTGAAAAAAAACAAAAAGCTGATGAGAGAATAATGTTCAGAAACAACAGTTCCTCAACTGGCGAGTATTTAATGGAAAGAGAGGCTAATTCATTTGCCGCTGCTTTATTAATGCCTAAAAAATTAATTGAAGAACGGATTGCAAAAAGTAATAATGGCGAAAATCCCGACGAATTAATTTCCGACTTAGCAAGAGATTTCAATGTAAGTCCGCAAGCTATGAGAATACGTCTAACAAATCTCGGAATAGTAGACTACGACCAGCTCCAGTACCCTGATTAATCATCCGTTTAAATTCTCAACTTCATAACTCCGATCATAGCACAGGTTAATAGGAGTTCAATGTGTCCTCAATCGTGCAAAGCCTGCGCCAAGCCACACAGCCACTTGCATTGAGATCGTTGTCTTTTTAAAGGACATGCAAGAGACTGTGTGCCCTACGTCAAATGTCCTCTCAAAGAGAACATTTGTCTGCGGGTGCGTAGCTTGTCACAAGTTTGCGCTCAATCGGAACATTTCACAATAGCTCGTCTGTCTATGGCTTTCGTTGTAACCAACCAAGCCATAGCCATTCGCTATTTTCGTTTGTGCTCGCCTGCGCACCGACCTCAGTTGCGCCCTGTCATGCCTTTTGCAGAAAGGGGCAAAAGATCACGCCAGGGCGCAAGCAGAGCCTCTCATACATACACCGTTATCGTGGTTCCCATGTCTAAGGCTTCGGTCGGTACTCGCAGACGGCGAGCTCACAGCGTGATCGCAACTAAGATGTTGCAATCACTTTAGGCTAGGTGGCTCAGGGCTGTTTAACCTTTCTGTAAAATCTATAATACTATTTATATTTCATAAATATAGGCATGGTGTCGGTTCTTTTTGAGTTGCATCCAAATTGCAATATTTATCTCAAAGATGACTATTTCAAAATTAGAGTCCAAAATTTAGGAGTTCAAAGAAGCTATTCGATCTCACCGTCTAAGTTTTTGCAACTAGTAGGTCAAGTAAATATTGTTAATTTGGTGCTCAAAACATCTGCATGAAAACTCTCATTCTTGTGCTATCCTTTCTGATTTTGTCTATTCATTTTGTTCAAGCCCAAATTGAATACCAATGTGGAGTACAGTATTTGAGAGAAGCGATCATTGACCGAAATTCCACATTTTCAGACACCTTAAAAACAATCTATAAAAAGCAATTACAACAGGAGCAGGAATATCAACAGCACATAAAACTCGCTGCAACAGAACGGATAACTAGTATAGTGAATTCACCAATTCCCGTAGTTTTTCATATAATTATTAACCAATCTCAACTTAACCAATTAGGAGGAACTTCTGGAATTTTAGAACGAATAGATTCTCAGATGTCTGTTATTAACAGAGATTTTAGCGCATTGAATGAGGATAGTTCGTTAGTCCCGCTACTCTTTAAACCTCTGTTCGCAAATGTTGGCATCAGGTTCGCACTCGCACACACAACACCTCAAGGTAACAGCACGAACGGGTTTGAAATAATAATTACGGACTCTACAGGATTTGAGTTAAGCGGTGGCTACGGCTCGGGAGTTGCTTTTAGTTCGGTAAAGTATTCGGTATCAGGAGGAGCGGAAGCGTGGGATCCGACAAGCTATCTAAACGTATGGATTATGAATCCACTTAATGGCGGAGGGACGTTGAATATTTCAGGTTTGACAGTACCTCATATATACGTGGGAAGTGCCACTGGTATACCTTACAATGAATTAGGCATAATGCTTAATTACGGTGCGTTCGGAATTAAAACAGGTTCATCCCAATATTACATTGCAAGCAAGACAGGTGGCAGAACATTGACCCATGAGCTCGGACATTTTTTTGAATTAAGACATACATGGGGAGACGACGGAGGTTTATGCCCTGATAATGGAGGCGAAGATGACGGTATTGCAGATACCCCGCCTCAAGCCAATGAGACTTTCGGTTGCCCGAGTTTCCCTATGTACGACGCATGTACAAAAACAGGAGGCGGAATAATGTTTATGAATTACATGGATTATACCGATGATCCCTGCCGATATATGTTTACGAGCGATCAACGTGACATGATGCTCTCACAAACAGCTTTTAGCGCAGAGTCATACTCATTATTTCTACACCCGTCATTATCGCAATATCCAGATACCGTAGAACACACTGCTGACATTTTTTCCATTTATCCAAACCCTTGCGAGTCTACAATTAATATACTTTTTGAAACAGTACCTCAGGATATACAATACATACAAATTAATAATACACTCGGTCAGGCTATTCAGGTATTATCCATAAAAAATTACCCAAGCGGCTTTTATACTTTCAATGTATCAGCACTCGGCAAAGGAATGTACTTTATTACTATTAATTTTAAGAATGGGGTCTTTAAACAGAAATTATTAAAGCAGTAATCTTACCGCGCCAATACACGAAGGTATTTTGCGGCCTCATCGATATCTCCTCTGAAAAGTACCCTTTGATTTTTTAGAACAATTGTCGTTGGGTAACTGGATACGGCAAATAGCCTTCCCATACCGACGGAACCAATGACTACAGGGAATGTGTATTTTTTTTCTAGTATGATTTTATACGCCATACCGAATGTATCTCTTTCAAGCGGAATATTGACTGCCTGAATGATGATATTAGTATCCGTCTTATATTGGTCATAAAGCCTCTGTAACTTTGGAAATTTTCTGAAACATACACCGCAACCAGTGTTCCAAAAATCAAAAATCACGATTTTGTTTTGATAGGAATCAGCGGAAACCGAATCATTGGTTTTGGTATATGCGCTCCAGCCAATAGGAGCCTGAATGTTCTCTTTTGCAGTGAAGTTTTTGAAATTTGTATAATGTACCCAATAAGGCGAAAGCACAGATGTGTATATAAACAAAATGAAAATTGATATTAGTGTGATAAGCGTCCTCAGTACCACACCTTTGAGGCGAAAGAAAAGATACCCGCTAATACAACCAAAAATTTCTATAATTAATCGCGGAATGGAAATAAATGAATCCTCCCATCCTTCAAAAAAACGGATTGGTAAATCAAGCAACAACAATCCTATAAGAAAAAGAAAAAGTGTTTTTTGAGGTGTGCTTTTTCTCTTAGTAAGAACAAAGAAAATTACAGAGAAATATATAAAATATCCAGCAAAAAAATCAAGATTTTGGAAAAAAGTACAATTGACTGTTAACGCTATAACGAATAACAAAAATCCTGAAAGCAATGGATAAGACCAATATATTTTTTTGTATTTCATTAGCGTTCTTGCAATTTAAGTAAATAATAAACCCGAATCAAATATATCGGGTTTATTATTTTTCATGCAAGAGTTAATCATGGACACAGTGCCCAGAACATCTACTGCTGCTCATAAGACCGCACTTATACGAGTCACCGCAATTATTACTTTCGCAATGACTGTCAGTATTTTGCATCCAACATGACATCTGATAACGACAGTTGCAATCCTCTTGTGTCGGCCCCCCCGGTGCTGGATTAACTGGATTTAAAGAGCCATGTCCAATGTTCACGAAATATTCATTAATCGTAGTTGGATCTCCAGTATGCACGTAATGATATGTATTTGTTTCTGCCTCCGTCATAAGGCTCTCTGCAATAATATACACCTTGTAATCATCCCAGCCATAATTTGTCCTCCCTGTATTTGCCCAACTCGTTATCCAAGTATTGAAAGCGTCCAAACTTGAATTTGAAGCCCAATAACTAGCTTGAAAATAATTAATAGCAGTTTGAATATAATTATTTTCATCCGTTGATAACCCATAAGTAGCCTGTACTTTCTGCAGTTTTTGAATCCAAAGATTCATTTTGTGTGTGGCAGACAACGACGCATAAATTGCAAGCTGTGAATCCAAATCAGAAATCAAGACTAAAGAATCTCTACTAATACTGTCGTATTGATCCATATTTTTCGTTACCCAATCATTCAATTTAGGGTTGCATGAATATACTGCTGTATTTTTTTTACATCCAGGCAAAAAACTAAAAAACATTAAGGTCAACGTTGCGGTAATTAAAAAAATAGTGACTTTTTTCATACGTGGTTGTTTGATTATTCCTACTCTATTTCTTAAGGCTTTTCGGAACGGCCTATAACCGATTGTCAGTTATTAGCGCAAAATAGAGATTACACTGCATAAAAAAATACGTATAAATACGTATTTTTTGCTTTTTCGCTTACGAAACGTAATAGCTGACGTTTTTATTTACAATGACAGCAAATTGACTCCTAATAACTCCCCAAAGTTCTGCTTTTTTAAAATATGCATTCCCAAACGCAAATAGCTTACACCGTCTTTTAATTTATGGCTGAATATTATGTGATCATTTTTGACTTCTGCATCAAAATATTTTAACAAGCATTGATCATTGTCTTTAAATACATCTGCGACCTCCGTAGTATGAGTTGAAAGTATATACAGATTATCGGGATAATTTAAAAAACCATTGATGACTACCATACTGCAATCAAGCGCATCTTTTGCATTTGTACCTTTAAAAAGCTCATCCGCTATTAAGAGTATTTTTTTTCCTGAATGAATCGCTGTAGCAACTTCTTTTAAATGTTGCACTTCATTAAAAAAGTAACTTGTGCCGGTTCCAATATCGTCTTCAATATTGATGTTTGTAAATAGTTCGTCCACGAATGGGAGACGCCCAGAAGTTGCGCTGATCCCCATACCTATATAGCTCATAAAATATGCCAGTCCGATGCTTTTAATAAAGCTGCTTTTCCCAGCCATATTCGGCCCAGTTAGGATTAGTGCATGCGTAGAGTTTTCAAAGCGAATAGTATTAGCTATGCAGTTTTGGATAAGCGGGTGTGTAAGATTTTCTATGAAAAGCTCAGTTGCATTACTAGCAAATTCTGGAAAGCATAAATTGAGTTTTGAATTGGCTATAGCCAAGCTATAATATGCTTCTAGTGTTGAATATAATTCAAGGAGCGTATGCAATACATGTTTTAGAGCACCTCTAAATTTTTTGTCAGTTTCAAAAATGAGTTTTCTGCTTGGTGACCCATGTGTAATTTCCTTCAAGCTAACTTCATTCATCTGCAATTCGTTTAGTTGCAGATGGATAGCATTAAAAAGCTCTTTTAAAATATCAGGGACATTCACGGAATAAGCCTTTTGATAGAGCTTCTGTATAGCGGTAATTATTAAAGAGATTTGCCGTATACCACTTAAAATAAAATAATATCGGCTTGTTTTAATAAAATGTTTCGCGGTAAGTACAACGATATTCAATCTGCGCTCTGTAGTATAATTAGATTCCAAATACCGTTGCGCATAGAAAACCTCGTTTTCAGTAATTGAAAAATTCCATCTAGTTATGTCATGACAAATATATTTTAATGCTTCCTGTCTTTGAATAATAATTTTCGAGGAAATGTTTTTAAAGAAGCACATGTCTTTTAGAATACTCCTTCCTTTCTTTGTCTTGCAATTATCTAGTATATCAAACAGGCATGTTTTTGAATCATCGTGCGAAAAGATATCTAAATCATATAAGGTTCGATTTGAAAGCATTTTATCGATTTAAATAAAAGTAGCCATTTTGAAAAAACAAAACGAATTTTGAATAAAACACATAAATCCTTAGTGTAAAAAGAGGCCATTAACAATTGTGAATTGTATATGTCTGTATAAGATTCTTAAAACTAAACATCAAATAGATTATTTTTGATAGCAAAAATAACTAGTCCAACACTATTACGAGCGCCTGTCTTATCCAGCAAGTTCTGACGATGAACATCGACAGTTCTGGTGCTTATATAAAGTTCTTTAGCTATTTCGATATTGGTCATTTCATTGCATATTAATCGAAGTATTTCTAACTCTCTCACTGTAAGTTTATTTATACTAATAAATGATACTGTTTTTGTCATTTTCATACTGAGTGATTTAAAAGGTTGAAACAATACAAAACTTGACTGTTTCGACAAATAATTTACAAGAACGCTTTTTAACAAAGAGAACTGGTTTGCCTTTATAAACGTAGAAATATTTCAAGAATAATACAATAGCTAAGAAATTGAATTTTAAATAATTGCGTTACTTAATCATTATTAAATTCAAAACTTAAAAATACCGTAGAAATACCTATTTCTTTTTCAATTAAACGGTCATACCTTTCAGTGTTTTTACCAATCCACTTGTTTGTAAGAGGTTTATTCTTACAACCCTTTCTCTAATACCCACCCTTGCTCATGCTTCGCAAAAGTCATCTTGCCTGTGTAGGTATACTCGGCACCAACTGTCATTTCAGTGTTCATGCATTCCTGATTAACATCTCCAAACCATGTCGTGCTCAGCACATGGCACTTAACAGGCCAGATCGTGAAATTGCTTATTGCTCCATTGTATGTATTCACAAAGCCAGGTTTCAGGCACTTCATTTTAGCGACATATTTCATTTGGTAGTACTCAACCCCTGCTTCAGATCCTTTGACAGCATCTATGATTGTAAAGGTTCCCATCTGAAAATACCCGCCCTGTTCGTCAATAAAGCTTTCGACGAGATTCTTGCATTGATCTTTGGGAGTATCTGGAATGTTTGAGCAGGAGCTCAAAAGTAGCGTTGCAAAAGCAAGTAAAATAACTGTGCGTGTTTGTTTCATGTCGTATGGTTGTTTTAGAGGTTTTTAATATCCGGGATATGCGACACGAAAAGAGCCTTCTGTTACTGAAAGCGTGTCTGATGTAAAACTGAATGTTCCAGTCATGTAGCTGGTGTGGAGCGCTCGCTTTACGATGGTGTCTATAGTAAAGTTTCCGCTTGTTGCGAAAATTGCCGGTGCATAGCTTGCTACCTGAACAGTCGCATCATTCGCGCTCTTGGTCGGCAAGAGGTACACGGCTGGTGTCGTGCTTGCAGCAAGAACGGCATCCCACACGTTTATGATAATTGAGGTATCAAAAGAAGTGCCGTTGGCTGCCGATCCCGTGAAATACAATTCAAATTTTGCGGTGGTTGTAAGATACGTTGCCGTACATCCAATAGCCGTTGCAGACCAGAGTTTACCGTTGATTTTCGCTTTAATAAATGGCGTGTAGGTCGTTTTGGTGGTGTCTATGGGAGGCGGGTTGTTTGTCGTTGTTCCCGTGCCGGAATCCTTGCTGCACCCATAGCAGAGGAGCAAGAATAAGAGTGGTGCTAGAGCATTTTTCATATTACTACTTTTGCAGATTTTTAGTGCTCGCAAATCTTTGAAAAAATCCTAAAGTTTTAAATAGCTATTGCGTATAATTTATAGCTTTGTGGGATAGTTTAAACACGCTACTCGCTAACCGTTATATATGAGTGCAACAGATACAGGCTTTCGCATAAAGAAAATTCGTGAGTTCAGAAACTACACGCAGACGCACATGGCAGATAAATTGGACATCAGCCAGAATGCATACAGCAAGATCGAAAACGGAGTATCGCAGCTCACGACTGAACGCTTGGAGGAGATCGCAAAAATTCTTGACGTTCCGGCAGAAAGCATCCTCAACGGAGAGCGTCAGATTTTCAACCTAGATAATAACCACATCGAAAAATTCTACGGACACATTGAACACCTGCATGAAGAAAACAAGGAGGTTATGCAGCAGACTATTAAAATTCTTGAACAACAGATTGACTACCTCAAACAGCAAAACGAGTTGCTCATTAAAACGCTGGGGGCTTTTAACAACAAAGAAAAATAATCTAGCTACTTTTCACTCCCGTATTTTTGCCGCATGCCTAAAAACATCACTACAGGAATTGTTACCCCTAAAGGATTGATCGAGTTTCGCTTTGAACCGTTCTATTTCAAGAACGCCTGCATACTCGCAGTGTACTGCACCTATGGAGGGGCACTCCATTGCTTTCACATGGTGGAAGAAGTACCGGGCAGCTATTCCATTTTAGACAAAAACAATTGCCCGTATGATTTCCATGATTTAGAACAACTGCTATCTGACGCGATCTCAACCATTCTCACAAAACAGTAACCACTTATCTCTTTTGCTCGCTGAGTAGTGCTTTAAGGCGTTCTTTTGTAATCCTCTCTACTTCGAACTTATCCAACAAAAATTCTTTCTTGCCTTGGGCACGCTGCTCTTTCAGCATGTCAATTACCAGTTTGGTGAAAATCTCATTTTCCCATAGCATCATTTCGTCCGGTGTCATTTCGTAGCGTGTATGAAGCGCAAAAATAGCGATGTCATTAACAAAAAATACGGGAATCCTGTAAAAATACCGTAAAACTACGCTTGTGCAGGTTTTTACAAGTTTGTAGTTTTCGCGGCATTACTCATACTAAAAAATCTACACGTATGTGGACTGTCATTCTTGTTATCATCATTGTTTTCGTCATTATTGCCCTTGTATCGAGAAGCATTACCCCCGTTAAACGTTGGCATCAGTATTTCACTGGCATGCAAATTTCAGCTCATGATTTTTATGCTCGCGTCGAGCAGGAAGTTATCCGCAGGGATTTCCCTCATGCGAAACTCTACGTCTTTGAAGAATTAGAAAAAGGTATCTTCTCCGCCAAACGGCAATACCTGCGCGTGACGCGCGGAGATGATGTTGTCGATATTGGCTGCGCGCTCTTTGGCAAGGAAGACAGCTTTGTCTCCTGGTGGTACTCGCAGAAAGAGCCGAGCTTCATTTCGAAGATTCCAATACTGAACACGCTCATGGGTGTCAATCCAAAGAATGTCAGCTTCTATCAGCAGGACACTGCCACCATGTTCCGGTCTGCTATACACTCCACCATACTCTTTGTTATTGACGAGTTCTCAGAAACCAAAGGCTACCGTCCTTTAAGCGAACTGGATCGCCAACCGATCGGTGGTAAATGAGTAGAGCGTCCAAATATCTTACAGCCCAATTCTACGAATGGGAGAAGCGCGGCCGCGGCTGGGTGCTTTTTGACGGCCCTGTCGATCCCGAACCGTCCTTTTATCCATTTTTCAAGCACTATGTGCCGCCTTTTCCCGTAACGGATGAGAGCAGAAAAGAGACGCTCTTGAGCCTCATCGCTGGCGCATTTCAAAGGAAGCCAAAACCAGTTGCCGAAGAAGTTGGCGACATAAATATTAGGCCGATTTATGAGCAGGTGTATGAAAATGATTCCGATCCTGCCGTTATCTGCATAACATTCCCCAAGGGGCAGAAGATTGAAGTTGCAGCAACAGAGCAACTTCTTTGTATGCTCTCCACAACAGAGTACCCAGTCAGTTTTGAAATAGTCGGCACACATACGGACATATCCATTCAGATATTTTGCAGCAAGCCGGATGAGGCGCTTATACAAAGTCAAATAAAAGCATTCTTTCCAACCGCTATTCTGTCAAAGGGTACGAAAGAGAACATAGATATTCTCATAGACGGCTTTGCACTCAGCATTACAGACTTCGGGCTCGCCCAAGAATTCATGTGCCCGCTTGCAATGCCAAAGTCTTTGGATCCCGACCCTGCAACAAGCATCTATGGCGTACTGGAAAACTTGCAGGAGGGAGAACGCTGCATAGTACAGGTATTTTTCAAGGGGTGTATCAATCCCTGGGCCGAGAGTATTATGCGCTCTGTACTTGACCCTAAAGGTGGCTCATTCCTAGACAATGAGCCCAACATGCCGAAACTGGCACAGGAGAAGATCAGTGCACCATTTTTCGGTGTGTGCATTCGGGCAATAGCCCAAGCAGAATTAACAGCACAGGCACGGACAATCATTGCAAATATTACAAGGGCTTTGGAGCAGAGTACGCGCTCGCAGCACAACTCCCTTGTGGCACTATCCTATTATGGTATTAGTGAACAAGACGTATGCGACGATGTTCTCATCCGCCAGACCCACCGCATGGGCATGCTCTTAAATGCGCGCGAGCTCGCAACCCTCGTACACTTTCCGAGCCAGTCAGTTGCTGCAAGCAAGATTGTACGAACCATACAGAAGACCAAAACATTGCCAGCACTGGCAAAAGGCAATACTTTCATACTCGGAGAAAATATCCATCAGGGAGTAGCGCAACCCGTAAGCGTGCCATCAAACCTCAGATTGAAGCATACGCATATAATCGGAGCGACTGGCACGGGCAAGTCTACTTTACTTGTCTCCATGATTGCCCAAGACATGCAGCAAGATAATGGCGTGGCAGTCCTTGACCCGCACGGCGACCTCATTGAAACCATACTCGCGCATGTTCCTGAAAACCGCATACAGGATGTAATAATCATTGACCCAGCAGATGCAGACTATCCTGTCGGCTTCAATATTCTCTCCGCCCATTCCGAAATTGAAAAGGATATTCTTTCTTCCGATCTCGTAGCAGCATTCAGGAGACTAAGCACCAGTTGGGGCGACCAAATGAACAGCGTCTTTGCAAACGCCATACTTGCATTTTTAGAGGGCACCGGCGGCACCCTTGTGGATCTCCGCAGGTTCCTCATTGAAAAGCCCTTTAGAGATACATATCTCAAAACAGTCAAAGACCCGAATGTCGTCTACTACTGGCAGCACGAATACCCGCTCCTAAAGTCGGGCTCCATCGGCCCCATACTTACACGACTAGATACCTTCCTACGTCCCAAGCTCATACGCAACATGGTGGCGCAGAAGAAAGGGCTCGACTTTGAGAACATACTCGATACTCAAAAAATATTGCTTGTAAAGCTCTCACAGGGGCTTATAGGGGCAGAGAATAGCTATATACTTGGTACATTCTTTGTCTCGAAGATATACCAGGCAGCAATGGCGCGGCAGGCTAAGGGCAAGGAAGATCACAAGGACTTCTTTCTATATATCGACGAATTTCAGAATTTCATAACCCCATCCATGTCGCATATTTTGAGCGGGGCGAGGAAATATCATCTAGGCTTAGTGCTTGCCCATCAGGACATGCAGCAGCTTCAAAAGTATGATAGTGAACTTGCGAGCTCGGTGGTAGTGAATGCAGGTACGCGTATTTGCTTTCGTCTTGGAGACGTAGACGCACGACGCTTTGCAAGCGGCTTTTCCTACTTCGAGGCCGAGGACTTGGAGAACCTGCACACAGGTGAGGCTATTGCACGCATCGAGCAGCCTGCTTTTGATTTCAATCTTTCGACTGTTCCTTTACAGGAGCCACAGGCAGAGGATATTAGGGATCGTATGCTTGCCGCTTCCCGCGAGAAGTACGGCACGCCTAAAAACATTGTAGAGCAGAGCCTATCTCACTTAGGCAAAATGGAGGAAGTAGAACAGGTAGCAGAACCGATGCCCAAAGAACCTGTTGAACAGAAGCCCTTGCCTGAAAAGCAACCAGAGTATGTGCCAGTGCCACCTATAGAAATACAGAGTACCTATACCCCTATACCGAAAGCAGAAACCGAGCACAGGTATTTGCAGACATTCATAAAGCGTATGGGAGAATCCCGAGGTTACAAGGCACTCTTAGAGGAAACTACGCCAGACGGCAAGGGACGTGTTGATGTGCATCTTGAAAAAAATGGGAAGAAGATTGCTTGCGAGATTTCAGTTACGACAAATGAAGCCTGGGAGGTGCACAATGTTGAGAAATGCCTGGCTGCCGGATATGACGAGGTGATTGTCTGTTCCAAGAATGTGAAGCACTTGCAGAAGATACGGCGACAGATTGAGAACAGCTTGGATGAAGAGCAGCAAAAGCGGGTTTACACTTTTGGGCAGGATGAGGTTTTAGCTTTTTTTGATAAACAGATGACACAAGAGAGCAGTACAGAAACGGTTATGAAAGGCTATCGGGTAAAGGTTGAGTACAATACGAGCTCGCAACAAGAGACAGCACAAAAGCACGAGCAGGTCGTAAAGGCCGTGCGGAAATCAATAATAAAAAAGAAAACATAAAAAACTTATGAGAACAATGATTAGGGACAATTTAACGATCTTGAATCCGAATGTTTTGAATTTCTTAATAAATCTAATAGCGGGTTTTACACAATTGCTGTTAATATATTTTGGTGGTAAATACATAAAACATAAAACCAGTAGAAGAAAAGCATTTAAACTAACCGGCTTTTTCTACGATAGGCGTTTTGCGCTCATCACCCAAATAACGCTAATTCTATTTATTTCCTTTATAACCTCCATAATATTTTTTGGCGTTTTAAGCAAAAACGGGCTAATAATACTTTTCATTACCACCTATACTTTAATCTTGAGTCTGGTGATAAAGGAGTTAGTAATGTATTGGCGAATTGGCCTAAGTCACATTTCAAAATTTATTGCTAAAGACACTTACTCAAGAGCTTTTAACACTACAAGTAATAGTTTTCAGTTACTTGGCACAAACGCATATAGTTTTTCCAATCTCATAGAATTTGAAAATATGCTTCAGAGAAT
>Ga0207082_1019_pt1 | contig 41001 bp, 42 predicted proteins | sample Alteio_BWMinHeat_56_FD_153588 | JGI IMG/M metagenome (GOLD analysis project Ga0207082, IMG submission 153588) | Enriched cells from forest soil in Barre Woods Harvard Forest LTER site, Petersham, Massachusetts, United States -... | ecosystem: Environmental > Terrestrial > Soil > Temperate forest >...
CTGAAGAATGAGAAAGTTTCCATTTTCGCACAACCAATGGTATTGCCAAATGAGCAACCATTGCGTCTGGATATGAATAACCCTGCTGATGTTGATTTCTCTTTCGAGATTGGTTTGAAACCTGAATTTGATATCACACCATTAAAGAAAGCAAAACTGACACACTATAAAGTAGCAGTGAATGAAAAAATGCTGAAGGATGAACTGGATCGCATCACACGCCGCTATGGTAAAGTTGAGAACCAGGAAACAGTAACTAACAAAGAAGATATCATTTACACTACTTACGAACTTTGTGATGCTGATGGTAATGTAGCAGCAGATTCACAAAAAGTAGAAGATACAGTATTGTTGGATAAAATGCCTACAGGCCTTCAGGAAAAGCTGATGGGCAAAAAAGCAGAAGATACTATTGTATTCCGCCCGGCAGATGTTTGTAAAGGTGATGAACTGGATGCATTCCTGAAAGACCCATTGAAACAAGGTCATGAAGCTGCTGACAATTTCTACAAATTAACACTTACTAAAGTTGGCTTGCTGATTCCTCAGGGATTAGGTGCTGAACTTTTTGCACAGGTATTCCCGAATGCAGATATAAAAGACGAAGCAGAATTTAAAGAAGCGATAAGCAAAGAGCTGGAGAAAGAGTTTGACCGCATTACCCGCGACCGTCTGCACAGCGAGATACACGAGATACTGGTACACCAGACAGATGTACACTTGCCTGTACCATTCCTGAAACGCTGGTTGAAAGAAGGTGGCGAAAAACCAAAATCAGAACAGGAAGTTGAAAATGAATTTGGCAGCTTTGAACATCAATTACGTTGGACATTGATCTCTGATAAAATAATCGGCGATAATAATATCAGCGTGAGCATGGACGAAGTGAATGAGGATATTAAAACACGTGTGCTAGCATATTTTGGTATGCAGCCTGGTGAAGATGCTCCTTGGATGGACGGTTATATGCAAAAAGTTGCTAAGGACGAAAAAATGATCGACGAGACCTACCGTCGTTTATTGTTCGACAAACTGTTCCAACTGTTGGAAACTAAATTTGATGTGGAAGCAAAAGAAGTAGGCGAAGAAGAATTCTTCAAATTGCCTGATGCACATGCAGCACATCACCACCACCATTAGTCAATAGTTGTTAGTAATTAGTCGTTAGCGGCAGTGCTGATTAAATAATATTAAAAAAGAATTAACCGTCTCTTATAGAGACGGTTTTTTTATGTTAGATCTGTATAATTTGTAACTTAGCCATATGAATAGAATAGCTATCCTGGTATGTATTGCCGCTGTTGCTTTATCATCATGCCATAAAGATCCCCGCGTTAGTGCTATTAACGAGATCGTTTTTGGTACCTATTATAATAACTGTGGTGGTACTTGTTTTCATATTTACCGAATAGATAATAACAAGATTCAAAAAGATACTTCTGTACAGTACTTTGGCAGCTATCGCGATTTTGTATTCTCACCCGATAGAACATTGACCCAGGCGCAATACAATAGTGTACAGCACCTGATAGATGATGTGCCTGATGATATGTTGAATATTACCACGAAAGTGTATGGTTGCCCAGATTGTTACGACCAGGGTGGTGTGTATGTATCTATAACCCGCAATGGAGCAAATACACGCTACCTGTTAGATACCAAAGGCTCGCCTGATGAACCTGCAACATATAAAGCCTATAGAGAAAAGATCATGGCTGCTATAGAGCAGTTGCCTTAAAATGGAAAAAGCCTCCATAGCGGGAGGCCTTTTAAAGTGCGTTTTATCACCAATATCTTATATCATTTATTCCGGGCACTTTCGATAGGCCATCATAGGGGCTCGAAAAATAGAGTGTATTTTCACAAACACTCATCCGCTAGTGTACATAAAGACGGAACAGCATTAAAAATGGTTGGGTTTGATCTCCATTTTTAACCAATAAAAAATATTGCACTATGACATATTCGCTATTAAAATATGATGGTTGTTTCATTTATTTGATTTTCAACATATTATACGTCTGAAATTTTTAATGTAAAACATACATTGTTTTATATTTAAGTTAGCAGCGCCGAAATAATATAACGATCAGATATCAAGTATGGAAGAAGCTTATGTGAATGATGTTGTGTTTGAAAAAACAGATCTTACCGAAAACCCTTTGGCAAAAGGCGAGTATGAGAACTGCAAGTTTTTGAATTGTAACTTTTCTGGTATAGTCTTATCAGGCAGTAAGTTTTTTGATTGTGAATTTATTGGTTGCAACCTGAGCCTGGTGAAACTAGAGAGAATAGTTTTAAGAGATATCAAATTCAAAGACTGCAAAATGTTGGGGCTACGTTTTGATGATTGTAATAGTATAGGGCTAAGTTTTAGTTTTGATAATTCTGTGTTAGACCATTCAAGTTTTTTCCAATGTAAGATCAAAAAAACAGTATTCAAAAATTCGAAACTCCTTGATGCAGACTTTACAGAATGTGATCTTACCCAGGCAGTTTTTGATAATTGCGATCTGCAGGGTGCAAAATTTGAAAATACTATTTTAGAAAAAGCAGATCTGCACACAGCATATAATTATTCAATAGACCCCGAAATAAATAAAATAAAAAAAGCGCGTTTCTCAATGGCAGGTATCATTGGCCTACTTGATAAATACGATATTGAAATAACACCCTAAGAAAACATGGAACCCAGAATTGAAACCTTAGTAGAAAAAAAACTTATTGGCAAGCGAATAAGAATGAGTCTTGCTGATAACAAGCGATTCCAACTATGGAATAGTTTTATGCAACAACGAAAGGAGATAGAAAATACAGTATCCAACAACTTGTATTCTGTAGAGGTATACGATAGCACTGATTATTTTAAAAACTTCAGTCCGCATACGGAGTATGATAAATGGGCAGCAGTAGAAGTTTCAGATGTTGATGCCATTCCTTCAGGAATGGAAACCATAACTATACCATGCGGACTATATGCAGTCTTCATTCACAAAGGCCCTGCCAGCAAAGGACCAGAGACCTATCAATACATATTTGGCACCTGGTTGCCAACCTCATCACACACATTAGACCACCGCCCTCATTTTGCAGTAATGGGAGCTAAGTATAAAAACGAAGACTCCGATTCTGAAGAGGAAATATGGGTACGTGTCATGAATATATAACAGCCTCTTTTACCTTTTCTTGTTTTCATGATTGCTTGTCTATTTCGGCGAAAAAATAAACCATTTTGTCGAATAAGATTTTTCATGTCAAAGGCTAAGACTATTTTTGTTTAGATCAATTGGGGAATGTCCGATGGTAAAGATGTAAGCTTCAATTGTTTATTTATTTACAAAAACATGATTAACATTTTTTCAATCTTTTGACTGAAAAAAATAAAAACAAACATTTTATATTGCATCATTATAAACAAATTATGCTATGAAAAATGAAAATACCAAACAGGTTGGGGGGGGGTACTATGCATGAATCAACCCTTAGGCAAATAGGCCACCGGATACGCAAGCTAAGAGAGGAAAAAGATATAAAGCTGCAAACAGCGGCTGCTGAAATTGGCATCAGCCACCCTCAATTAAGCAAGATAGAAAACGGTAAACACCCTGCAGTAAAGCACACTACCCTTATGGATATTGCCAGATACTATGGCAAGCCATTTGATTTTTTTACCAAAGAAAGTGAGGAATAATATTCAATGTTCACAGTATGAACATTTTGTTCATGCCGTGAACGAAACAATGCTGAAATAATTTTGTAGGTGGTTGTTAGTTCTTGAATTTCACATTGCAATAAATAGCAGCCCGGCCGGATGCAGACATTTATTGTGGCGGAACCCGAAAAGCGAATAGAGTAGGGGGAAATTTAAACTTCTATTGAAAATGAAAAAATTAGTGTTGGGATTAATATTATTATTGGGTACTGTCACTGCTCAGGCGTTCGTAGTAACGACAACAGTGACAAGATTTTCTTGGTACCCCAAAGTGAGTGTCTATTGTTGGACGCACATATATACAACGATTACGTATGATGATGTGACATACAAACCTACAAGTATCTCATCATCTTATTCTATTGATTGTCATGATTTACCCAAGCCTTTTACTGTATCAAATACAATAACAAGTGACCAGAATGGCAATATATCAGCTTTTACATGGGGCCTATATAGTCCAAGTGATGATGATTATCTTTATGAAGCTGCAAATGATCCAGATAATATGGCAGCATTGATTAGTGCAGCAAATGTTGGTTTGCATAGTTATTTGGGATATTAGAAATTTTAAGCTGTCTCATAAATTTGAGACAGCTTTTATTGAATACAGTGTTCAATTTATTATTTAATTAATATCATGAAATATATAATTATATTAATTGCACTATTTGTATCAAAGGTGTCAGCTCAGGATATATATAAAGTGGTATACGCTAATAGTGTTCCTTACAATTTAGATCCTTACAAGGAAATTCTTTCACAAAATAGTTTTTCTCTTTCCATACTAGATTCTAACAAAAAAATATATAAAGAATACAATCGATTTATTGCATCAAATATGCTATATGTCGGGTACTGCTCAAACGAAAAAAATATATATTATGATAGTTTTATGAATGATGGGCATATACCTTTTAAATATTCAGCGTCTCATTTTATGGAAATTAATGGTAGTGTAAACCTGTTTTCATTAGAATTTCATAACAAATTAAAACGATTGATAGTACATAAAACCGATGGGTATATAAGTGGTTGTTTAGATATTGATACTTCAAAATTGAATTTCGTTAAAACAAATAATACTAAACAAATAGATAGTTTTTATTGTAATGAATATTTATTAGATAATAATGGTGATAAAATTGGTTTATGGGTTACTAATGAATTAAAACCTTTTATAAATCCGAGGATTTTCGGAAACAATCTGCCAGGCGGCGTTGTAGAAGCTGTATTTTATAAAAATAAAGCAACCATTAAATTGATATTTATTGAAAAGGTAAATAAGTATCAATTCCCGGATATAAGATATTCAGACTGTAATAATAAAAATGGTTTTATTTCTGATAATATACTGGATAATATATTTATTAGAGGTCTTTGAATCTATATTTCAATTCTACTATTACAGACATTTGTTTTCGGGAAAAGCTTAGCTGAAGTATGAGTTAGTTGATACGGAGTAAGATGTTAGTACGAAGGAATAGAACCGTCATATTTCATTCAGAAATTGCAAGCGTTAATTCCCGATGTTCGGGATGTTTCAACCGGCATCCCCAATATATCTCTGTATAACAAACGGCCTTCATTAGTACAAACTTTGAGTAGCTAACTATACTTTTAAAATGAAATCAGCGGCTTCAGTATTTCAAATGTTGTTCACAGAACGGAATATCATTTATATTCTAGAATGCCATACAGAACATCCTAGACAATGGAGGATGAGAATCGTAAAATAATATTATTTTCATTTCAACGTTCTATATACTACCTCTATGAAAAATATTGTTTTACTATCATTATTGTTATGCCTTGCCAATACCATAAATGCACAACAGGCATACATCGCTACATATAAATACAGCTTTCCCGATACAACCAGCTTTGATAAAATGAGCCTTCAGAACTTGAGTGACCCTTCTCTCTTATCTTACAAAAGAGGAGATACGGATTCAAGGAAATTAAAACTGGTTGCACAACTAAAAAAAGATATTTACAACTGCAATGCCTTCACCTGTTATTGCTACCCCGGTTATACCGCTATCGATTATACTGGAGGAGAGAATAATAAAACGGTACAGAAAAATCAGCATTCGGTTTTGCATATAAGGTGCAATGGAACTAGTTACAATATTTTCAATTACGCAAACAATAGCTACTATGCCTATAATAAATACGATACTATAGAAACAAAACATGCTATGCATGTAAACCCTTTGCTACTACATTTTGTACCAACCGGGGAAAAGAAAACGATTGGCAAATGGAAATGCCATGAATATAGATTGGTAGATGCTGAGAATGTCCCTTTGCGCCTATGGGCATGTAGAGACCTACCAGCGTATATACACCCCGGTGTATTTTCGAAAGATATAAAAGCGGGTATTGTTGAACTGGATTATAAAAACGAGAAAATAAACCTTGTTGAAGTTGAGGCTACAAAATATAAGTTCGACCTGCCCGTCTGTAATACAGACACCGTCAAACAAACCTATAATTTTATAAATGTAATTGAAGACACCTATCATGATGCGATGGGCGATTAGGCTATATGTATATATATCCTAGTCTCATTAAATACTATAACCTATTGTCATTATCTTTATCCTCCTTTTATGTCCTGAATGCCGCTGAAAACTATTCTCTTTTTTTTGCTATTTCCTTGCCTTTGGGGCTTTACCGCCTGGGGGCAGGTATTCCATTTGCAGGGCAAAGTATATGATGCTAAGGCAAAGACTACCCTTCCTGGTGCTACGGTAGAGCTGATTAAGCTATCAGATTCAACACGTTTAGGTACCGCTACAGATACCGCAGGCTTTTTTCAGATAGAAGGGTTATCAAAAGGAAAATACTTTATGCGGGTCAGCTATTTGGGCTATGAGAGCCATATCGCAAATATCAACCTGGTAAAAAACACCGATTTGGGCAAGATAGCCTTACAACCCTCCGGCCATATGCTCAAAGAAGCTACCATTACAGCTGCGGTGCTGCCTGTGCAACAAAAAGGAGATACCACAGAATTCAATGCCAAAGCCTATAAAGTACACCCTGATGCAGACGCAGCAGACCTGGTAAAGAAAATGCCGGGTATGGAAGTGAGTGGACAGGATGTAAAAGCCCATGGCGAGAGTGTGGTAAAAGTTGTAGTTGATGGCAAGCCTTTTATGGGTACAGACCCCTATGCGGCACTTAAAAACCTGCCGGCCGAGATGGTTGATAAAGTACAGGTCTTCAACGAAAAAAGCGACCAGGAAAAACTAACAGGTGTAAGCGAAGGTCCCACTACCAAAACCATCAATGTAATAACCGACCCAAATAAAAGAATAGGTGAGTTTGGCAAGACCTTTTTAGGTTATGGCGCTGATGGCAATTATATAGGTGGTGTTAACATGAATAAATTTGATGGTAAAAGGCGACTTACTGTTGCCTTACTTTCTGATAATGTGAACATCCAAAACGCCACAGGACAAGATTTGGTAGGCCTGCCATCCGGCGGTGGTATAAGTACTATCCAGTCTGCTGCACTCAACTATACAGACAGTATTGGCAAGAAAATAGATTTTGCACTCAGCTATAATTTTTACCAGAACAAAACCTCTGGTTTACGCAGTACCATAAGGCATTATGTGTTGTCTTCAGATTCAGGCCAAACCTATAACGAGAATAGCAATAACAGCAATAATAATTACAACCATCGTGTCTATATGAGGTTCAATTATACCATAGACACTATGAATATCATCCTGTTTACTCCGCAAATGAGTGTCCAAAAAAACTATGGCCTGTCATCTTTATTAGGCTATACAATGGATACTACAGACCTGCTGAACCAGACAATGACCAATAATAATTCAACAGGCCTGGGCTATAATCTCAATGCAGGTCTCAACGCAGTGCATAAGTTTCAGAAAACAGGCAGGAACATATCTCTCAACGCCAACATCAGCGATAACCATAACGAAGGCACCAATAGACTAAACTCTCAAAATCTATTCTTCACCGGCCCGGGTAGCGATACCTTGAACCAGAGATCTGTTACCTATCGTGATGGTATGTATATTTCCAGCAATCTGAATTATGTAGAACCCATCACAAAAAAAACGCTCTTGCAGTTCCAGTATAGTTTTACAGACCAGCCATCTCAGTCAGAACGTAATACCTTTAACTATTCAAACATTAATAATGCTTATGACTTGCTGGATACCACGCTGTCTAACACGTTTAAGAGTACAACGTTATTAAATAAGCTTGGTACCAGTTACCAATATAAAGGTGACAAACTAAGTACTACAGTGGGCATATATTATCAATACACTACTTTACACAACAATCAGGAGTTGCCAATAAGGTTTATTGCTGATTATTTTTACAATAATGTTTTCCCGGGGCTTTCTATACAATACAAATTCACAGACAAAAAAAGACTGTCTTTCTATTATACCACCAACACTTCTACTCCATCTGTATCACAATTGCAGAATGTGATCAACAATACCAATCCATTATTGTTATCAGAAGGTAATCCTGAATTGAGACAGCAGTATAGTCATAATTTTACATTCAGGTACAATGCCACGCATAAAAGTAGCTCTTTCAATAGTTATATATCAGGTACTATTATACAAGATAACATAACCAACAATACCATCCTCGCCCAGGCAGATACTGCTATTGCTATTGGCGATACGTTGAGAAAGGGTGGACAACTAACAGTACCCATTAATGTGCAAGGCTATTGGAATACCCGCTTTCATGCCGATTATGGCTTCCCTTTTCCAGCTATTAAGTGTAATCTTAGTTTTTATATGAATGGCAGCTATAGCCATTCTCCGGGTGTCATCAATAATGCACTTAATTATTCTGAGAATGAAAACGGCAGTCTTGGCTTTTCTGTTACCAGCAATATTAACGAGAATATAGATTTTACATTCCAGTCTAATTCATCATACAATGTTACGCATAATACCACTAACCCTAACCTGAGTACGAACTATTTCAATCAATCCAACTCCCTATCACTAAATTGTATACTCCCATACAGCTTCGTATTTCATTCCGATGTGAGTTATCAGTATAATTCAGGCTTGTCAGCAGGGTACAATCAAAACTATGTGCTTTGGAACCTGAGCTTTGGTAAAAAATTCCTGAAAAGTAAACGTGCCGATCTGCGCATTACTATTTACGACCTGCTAAAAGAAAACACCAATATCCAGCATAACGTAACTGAAATATATATTGCTGACGTGCGTAGCAACACACTGCAACGCTATTTTATGCTGCTTTTTAGTTATAAATTCAGCCATTTCAAAAAAGTGCCTATTGGGTAATATTAGATTTTCCGGGCGTTTCAAATAGTTTAAGGATTTTTTTTAAAATTTAACGCTTCGCCAAATTTCCGTTAAAGGCATCATTATTATATTGTTTGAATGTACTTTTAGTACAGTTCTACCGTTAGAGCTTAAAACAACGCACTTATTATGAGCAATATACAAGGTGAGATTCTATGGGTTGATGATGAGATCGATTCTTTGAAATCACAGATCCTGTTCCTGAAAAACAAAGGTTATGAAGTAACCCCCCTTACAAATGGTTATGACGCGCTGGAACTGCTGAAAGAAAAAGAAATAGATGTGGTACTGCTGGATGAGAGTATGCCAGGCATTACTGGCCTGGAGACGCTCGCTAAAATAAAAGAGCTGAAGCCTCAGATGCCGGTAGTGATGGTGACCAAGAACGAGGCCGAGCATATCATGGAAGAAGCTATTGGGTCGCAGATAACAGACTACTTGATAAAGCCCGTAAATCCCAACCAGGTATTGCTTTCATTGAAAAAGATAATGGACGGCAAAAGGCTTGTATCTGAGAAAACAACTACCTCTTACCAGCAAGAATTCCGCAACCTGTTCATGGCTTTAAGTTCTCACCAAAACCATGAAGAGTGGAAAGACATGTACCGTAAACTCACTTTCTGGGAACTGGAAATGGCTAAAAGCGACAGTTCTGAAATGATGGAGGTATTCCAATCACAGAAAGCAGAGGCTAACACCGCATTTTTTAAATACATATCAAAGAACTACGCCAATTGGATAAAAGGTCAGGATGCACCTCTTTTATCTCATAAGCTGTTCCGTACCAAAATTGCCCCACATTTGGAAGCTGGCAAGCCTACTTTCCTTATTGTTATAGATAACCTACGTTTCGACCAGTGGAAATCCATACAACCTATTATTGGAGATTCTTTTCGTACCGTTGAGGAAGATCTGTTCTACAGCATCTTACCAACTGCTACCCAGTATGCACGTAATGCTATATTCGCGGGTATGTTACCGATTGATATTGAAGCAAAGTTCCCCAACGAGTGGAAGAATGATGATGAAGAAGGTGGTAAGAACCTGTATGAGGAAACCTTTCTGAGGAACCAATTAAAAGAACTGAAATTGGATCATTTAAAGACCCAATACCTGAAAATAACCAATAACGATAATGGTAAGCTGTTGGAAGATAATATCCATAACTACCTCTCAAACGACCTGACGGTTATTGTGTACAATTTTGTAGATATGCTCTCTCATGCCCGTACAGAGATGGAAGTGCTGAAAGAATTGGCAGGTGATGAAGTGTCTTATCGTTCCCTTACCGTAAGCTGGTTTGAACACTCTCCTTTATTCAGGGCGTTGAAGAAGATCGCAGATAAGAATATACAGATATTGTTAACAACAGACCACGGTACTGTAAGGGTTAAAACCCCAAGTAAATGTGTTGGCGACCGTGCTACTACGGCTAATCTTCGTTATAAATTAGGTCGTAACCTGCAATATGAAGAAAAGGATGTGCTGGCTTTCCGTGATCCTAAACTTGCAGGCCTACCAAGACCTAATGTAAGCTCAACTTTCATTTTCGCCAAAGAAGATGTATTCCTCTGTTACCCGAATAATTACAACCATTTTGTGAATTATTACCGTAATACCTTCCAGCATGGGGGTATATCACTTGAGGAAATGTTAGTGCCCATAGTAAGGCTTCAAAGCAAATAAGGCTGTTGTTTTCACAAAAATTTATAGCTGGCATAGCGCAAATCAATTATATAATCAGTAAACTTGTAGAAAGGATTTAGAATGGAAACTGTTTCGGAAACTATAACTGGTAACGCTACCGAATCTATACAGCTGCTGATAACCCAAATTGAGAAGGTAATACGCGGCAAACGCCAGCAAATAGAAATGGTGGTGACCTGCCTGTTGGCAGGTGGCCATATTTTGATGGAAGATAATCCTGGTACTGGTAAAACAGTATTGGCCCGTACATTGGCACAAAGCATCAGCGGTAGTAAAGAAAATGAACATGTGATCTTCAAACGTATCCAGTTCACACCAGATCTTTTGCCTATGGATCTGATAGGTACATACATTTTTGATGACCGCATAAAAGAATTCATCTTCAAAAAAGGTCCATTGTTTTGTAATGTGTTGCTGGCTGATGAGATCAACCGTGCCTCACCAAAGGTTCAGAGTGCCTTGTTGGAAGCCATGGCAGAACACCAGATAACTGTAGGTGATACCACCCTGATGCTGGAAAAAATGTTTTTTACCATTGCTACACAAAACCCAATAGAGATGGAGGGCACCTACCCGTTGCCTGCTGCTCAGTTAGATCGTTTCTTCATGAAGATCAATTTTGGCTACGTGAATGAAGATACGGAATTGAATATCTACCGAGAATACCTGGATATTGCAAGGAACCTTGTCGAACTGGAACAGGTATTGAGCTTGCAGGATATCGTTACTCTGCAACAACATGCAGCAGATGTTTTTGTCCATGAAGAGATCATTAAAGCCGTAAGTAATATAGTACGTGCAACTCGCACCCATCCAGACATAACTTTAGGGGCGTCTACACGTAGTGGTATCGCCTTTCTCAGATGCCTGCGTGCATTTGCATTGGTACGCGGCCGCACGTTTGTTATTGAGGATGACGTAAAGGATATTGCACGTTTTGTTTTGGAACACCGGCTGATGTACCGCAATAAAGACGGTAAAGAGAAAGCATTAGATGGTATCATCCTGAAAGAAGCAGAAAGGCTGGCTAAATTGAAACTGCATTCCTAAGCAGCAGCTAACAGAAAGGAAATGGGACATATTTCAAAACGAATGATAAGGTCTTTTGCATGGATGCTCTCCATTAGCCTGCTGTTTCCGGAATATCGAAGTAGTGCTCAACAGGGGCAAATGTCTCAGAAAGAGATATTCATGAAAATATCCCAGTCGCAACATCCCCAATCAAAAGCCGCTGTCCGTTATAATATTGATGCAAAAAGAATGGTTACCGACATTAACAGTAATGAAGTGTTGGCACGCTCACGCGAGTTTATTCGTACAGACAGTACCTATTATGTTGGTTGGTTGTATGAAGGCTATTATAAATACGATCATGCAGCAGATTATTTGGGTTTTAAGAATGCCATAGTTCCGCTTGAAAAAGCCTTGAATTTGTTGGAACATGACTATAAAACAGCTTTATCTACCCGCACCCATGATGTTATTCCATTTATATCTGCAGCCCCCTTTCAGCAAGATTACCAGATGATCGCAAATTATTTATGGGATAGCTATAATAATACCGATCAACCTCAAAAAGCATTTGCTCTGCTTCGTCGTACATTGAAGTGGAATTTTCAGTTTGATACCTATATGGACAGCTACAACCTGATGGCTTGGACAGTACACCGCAACCGCTTTTATCAAACTACCAAATACCCATTTCTGCGAAATTCTATTGATGAAAATGAAAAACTGGCATACAAATACCTCGATTCACAACTGAAAAGGATAGACAGGAACCGTGTTTTGAATGAAGGTCTTATTACTCCAGGCATATTGTCGCAGGATAAATTGAGGGTATACCACTACAAAAGTGTATTGTACAGCTATAACCTGGATATAGACTCCGCAGCTTATTACTACGACTTGATGAGGGCTGCACCGAATTTTTCTCATAACAACTTTGGCACCTTCAGAGCTATTTGTGGTGATTTCAGGAATGCAGAAGCTGAATACAAGCTGGCAGCACAAACCGATAATGGAGATAAACACCTGAAAGAGTTTGATTATTACCAATCTATTCTTGATATATACAAAAGCCAACCAAAGACAGGTATTGTACATCTTACCGACTTGATAAAAGCCGTTGGCTCAACCCCTGGGTTTGGTTGGTATAATATTGGCCTGTCACGTTGTTTGCAGTATGATGGACAGATATTAGAGGCAAAACGCATTATCAATAAAGCGGCAGAATTTAAGGAAACGCATATAGGCACCAGCCTTGGCCAAACACATTATGATTTCAGCATCCAGCTTATAAAACTTCGGAACATAGAATCTGAATGGGAGATGCAACGCTTTGAACACCGCAATTGGTGGTATAACCCAGTAGCACTCACACATATGGCTGGAATTACTGCAGATAAATACACTCAACAGTTCCTTATCATTAACCAGTTTGTACAAAATCCTGAAAGGGATAAAGTGATATATAAGCTGTTCTCTACAGAAAGCACAGTATCGTGGGATGAGATTTGGTATTTGTTGGAAGACTTTACCACACAATTTTTTATCGATCATTTTCAGAAAGAGATACAAACAGACAAGCGGAAATACATCCAGAAATACTTCAGCTATTTTGTAGCTAAATTCAAAATGAAGCAGGGCAAATATAAAGAAGCTGCAAAAATATTTGATGATATGCTTGCAAGCCCAACTTTCGACAACGGCTATGAAAAACTATTTGTAGCCAGAATATATGAAGCGAAGGCTCAATGCGCCAAAGAATTAAAGAATGAGTCATTACAGCTTACGTGGATGAATAAGCTATATGCTATTTACCCGCAACTGGTACCTTTTAGTGGCATGCAAATGCCTATGCATCTGCATGTTGCTGGTAGTGTTGATAAGGAAGTTGTGAGTCATCTTAAAGACTGCAATATTAACTGGGACACAAAAGGGGGTGTTCCGAATGTGTATATCACATTCAGCAATGTTGGTAAACGAAAAGATATTCAATATTATGTAACAGATGCTACCGGGCAGGTAATAGTAGCTAAGCAGTCTTTTGCTTGGCAAAAACCTGATGATGGGGCTATTTCGTTGGCTTACCGGATATTCAATATAGGCGGGAAAACCCCTGATAAGGATCAGGCAACAGTAAAATAATATTGTAAAAAACAAGATTATATATTAGCTTTATTCTTCTCAAGCCGGGCATCATAATAGATGATTCAAAACAATGCGGATATGTTCACAACATCGCTTTATAATTTGAAAGGAGGTGTGGGTAAAACCACATCATGTGTCAATTTTGCTTACATGGCTGCAAAAGACGGGTTCAAAACATTGATCTGGGACCTTGACCCACAAGGTGCCGCCAGTTTTTATTACCAGGCACAACCTAAGACCAAAGGCAGTATAAAAAAGATCATGGAGCATGACATATCCTTATCAGATGCAATTATGAGTACTGGCTTTGATAACTTGGATATTATACCTGCCGATATTTCGGGTCGTAAAATTGAGATATTACTAGATGAACAAAAGTCATCTAAAAAATACCTGAAAAGTTTACTGAAAGAGATAGAAAAAGACTATGATTTTGTGTTTATTGATTGCCCTCCTGGTTTTTCTTTAGTGGCTGATAATATTTTCTTTGCTTCTGATGCAGTGTTAATGCCGGTGATACCTACTACATTGTCTGTAAGAAGCTATGAACTGGTTACAGAATATTTGACCGAAAAGGGATTTGAGCTGGATAAGTTGATGTGTTTCTTTACCATGGCGGATGTCAGGAAGAATATGCACAATGATGTAATGCAGGATCTGTATAAAGACAATCGTTTTTTCGAATATTATATTCCATATACATCTGGTGTTGAAAAAATGGGTCTTCATAAGGCTCCTGTTGAGGTATTTGCACCATCCGGCTATGCTGCTTTGTGCTATAGGGCGCTATGGAATGAGATAAAAGAAGGTGTATTGGAATAGTTTTGTTTTAAGCTTGATTATTAATTTAAACGCTTAACAGGTATTATTTATGGCGTTTCTGGGAGGTTTAGTATTTTTTTATTATTTGTTGTGGCTGGTATCGCTTTTCGCATTTACGAATGCATTAGGGCAATCGGATATGAGAGGGACAATAGCTACTACTATTATGTTCTTCCTGGTGGGATTGGCTCATTTCATAGCGCCAAAAAAACTGGAGGCTATGATACCTCCCAAATTGCCTTATAAACGATTCTTAAATTATTTTTCAGGTGCTTGTGAAATGCTGTTTGCCGTGGGGGTATTACTCCCTAAAACATATTTTATTTCAGGTTGGGGACTTATCGTTTTGCTCGTATTGATGTTCCCTGCAAATGTATATATCGCTGTAAAAAATGCTTCTTTCTACAATATTTCCCGCTTATTCTTCCAGCCTGTATATATAGCCTGGGTATGGTGGTTCTGCCTTAATTAATAAAATATTCACAATAAAATGAGCAAATACACCCCATTAAAAATAGAGGAACTTAAGAAGGTCCGGGAACCCTATAAGAATATAGTGACTCAGCCCAAGAAAAAGCTAAACATGCTTGATCGCTTGGCCTTATGGATTACAATACACGTTGGTAGCATGGGTTTCTTTATAGTTATATTTTTATGGACCGTTACTTGGTTGGGCTGGAATATAATAGCCCCACCCAAAGCGCGTTTTGACCCCTTTCCTGCTTTCGTGTTCTGGTTATTCATCTCCAATATGATACAGTTGTTTTTAATGCCACTCATCATGATCGGACAGAATATACAAGCCAGTGCTGCTGATAAACGTGCTCAAGCCGATTTTGAAGTAAATAAAGCAGCCGAAAAGGAAATTGAGACTATCCTTATGCATTTGGAAAACCAGGAGGATGTGTTACAGCAAATATTGACAGCCTTGAACAAGGCTGATAAAAATCATAACGATTAATTGTTTTTTAAAGTAAATCTTTTTGTAATTTAGACCTAGCAACTAAAATGTACTTTATAGCCGTCTGCAATTACATTTATTTTCACGATAAAAACTCAATGCTTACTAACAAAAATTATAGTCATGGCAAAAAAATCAAAAGGCAAAAAAGAAGCCAAAAAAGAAGCTAAAAAAGCCGCAAAGGCAGTGAAGAAAGCTGTACCTAGCAAAGCTGCACCTAAAAAAGCCGCTAAGAAAGCTGCACCTAAAAAGGCTGCAAAAAAAGTAGTGAAGAAAGCTGCACCTAAAAAAGCTGCTAAGAAAGCCGCTCCTAAGAAGGCTGCAAAAAAAGTAGTAAAAAAAGCTGCTAAGAAAGCCACTCCTAAAAAAGCTGCTAAGAAAGTTGTTAAGAAGGCTGCACCTAAAAAAGCAGTTGCGAAAAAAGCCGCTCCTAAAAAACTAGTTAAGAAAGCTGCTGCTCCAAAGGCAGCACCTAAAAAGGTTGTAAAAAAAGCAGTGAAGAAAGCTGCACCTAAAAAAGCTGCTTCTATGCCGGCACCAAGTAATAACGATATGATGGCACCACAATTACCTTTAATAACTGAAGAAACGCCAGTTATGCCATCAATGAACGGTGATTCAACAACAGAAGGACAAGGTTAATTTTATTTTTAGCAATTATATTTCTAGATACTTATCTCAAAGGGTAAGTATCTTTTTTTGTGCCATTTAAAAATAAATTGATTTGCTACTATCTTATATGATTTTGGGGTGTTATGAATTAGGGCTTACCTTTGCGCAAATTTTATTATAATGAAAGTAGCTGTTGTTGGTGCTACAGGTTTAGTAGGAAGCACCATGTTGCGTATTTTGGAAGAAAGGAATTTTCCTGTTACAGAACTGATTCCTGTCGCTTCTGAAAGGAGTGTTGGGTTAAAAGTTGAGTTTAAAGGCAAAGAATATACTATTGTATCGGCAGATGATGCTATAGCAATGATGCCACAAATAGCATTATTTTCAGCAGGAGGAAGCATATCTCTGGAGTTGGCTCCTAAATTTGCTGCTGTCGGGTGTTTTGTTGTTGATAATTCTTCAGCATGGCGCATGGATCCTACAAAAAAACTTATTGTTCCAGAAGTGAATGGAGATACGCTAACAGAAAAAGATTTTATCATAGCTAATCCCAATTGCTCAACTATACAAATGGTAATGGCATTACAGCCCTTACATAAGGTCTATGGTATTAAAAGAGTAGTTGTAAGCACTTATCAGTCTGTTACCGGTACGGGGCAAAAAGCAGTGGCAGAATTGCTTGATGAACGTGCAGGTGGCAAAGGCCATGGCGTATACCCACACCCAATTGACCTGAATCTTATTCCTCAAATTGATGTATTTATGGATAATGGATACACAAAAGAGGAAATGAAAATGGTTTTGGAAACCAATAAGATCATGGGCGATGATACCATCAAGGTTACCGCAACTACAGTTCGTGTACCGGTAATGGGAGGCCATAGTGAGAGTGTCAATATTGAATTCCATAAAGATTTTGTAGAGAATGATGTTAGGGAGATCTTATCTAATTTCCCGGGCGTGGTGGTTATTGATAACCCTAAACAAGGTGCTTACCCTATGCCATTAGACGCTGCAGGTAAGGATGATGTATTTGTTGGCCGTATCAGAAGAGATTATTCTCAGCCAAATACACTAAACTGCTGGGTAGTTTCAGACAATCTTCGAAAAGGTGCTGCAACAAATGCCGTGCAAATAGCTAAATATTTGCATAATAGAGGCTGGATATCCTAATTTTGATAGTATGTTTTATTCATTCAAAGGGTTTATCCCGGTTGTACATCCGTCTTCTTTTGTACATCCGCAGGCAGTAGTTACTGGTAATGTCATTATTGGTAAGGATGTATATATAGGTCCGGGCGCAGCACTGCGTGGCGATTGGGGTGGTATTGTTATTGAAGATGGCTGTAATGTGCAAGAGAATTGTACTATACATATGTTCCCGGGTGTAACGGTGGTTTTAAAAGCTGGTGCACATATAGGGCACGGGGCTATCATTCATGGTGCGTCAATAGGGTGTAACGTACTGGTTGGCATGAATGCAGTTATCATGGATAATGTAGAAGTAGGGGATGAGAGTATTATTGGCGCTATGAGCTTTATAAAAGAAAATACGATCATTCCGGTACGCTCATTGGTAGTAGGCAATCCCGGTAAGGTGATAAATGAGGTAAGTGATGAAATGATAGGCTGGAAAACAAAAGGTACGAAGTTATATCAAATGTTGCCGGCCGATTGTAAAGAGACACTGGTAGCATGTGAACCGCTAACTGATTTACCAGCTAACAGACCACGACAGGAATCTCTTTATGATACCTGGAATAATATCAAAAATGAAACTTTCTGATAAGATACAAGCAAAAAAAATCCCACTATTTATAGCGGGATTTTTTTTAAACTGAATAACTAACTTAGTTTGTTTCATCAGCGTTAACCAGTTCCATTACGAACTTAGCTACAGAAGCAATACGGTTGTGATTCAGAGCATAATGTATGAACTTACCATCACGTTCAGTGATAACAATGTTAGCACGACGCAGGATAGCGAGATGTTGAGATGCTACTGATTGCTCTAAACGTAATTTTACGTAGATATCAGTTACATTCATACGTTTGTTTTCTTCCAGCAATTTTACGATTTGCTGACGCAGTTTGTGGTTAATGGCTCTCAGAGTCATAGCGGCACTTTTTACAGCCACATAATCCAATTTGATCTGTTCGTTGGAACCTTCATCTTTGCGAATTACCAGCGTGTTAGCTGACATTGTCGTTTCCATTTACTTTTAAATTTTACAGGAGTTAACGATAAAATAATTTACTTGCTCTTTGCCTTCAGATATGCTATTCATATCAAAGGGAGTGCAAATATACTTCTGTGCATAATATGAAACAAATAAATGTAGAAAAAAACTGTTAACATGTCGTTAAAAAATAATAAAAAATTAATATACGTATTGCACAACTAATTGATTTTGTTTGATTTATGAGTGAAAACTTGTTTTAAATAAAAGGGTTCTACCATGGCAAGGTTTACAAAATCATGACACTTATATTGTTCATATGCATACATAACCCAACTGGAAATGATGATTGTATTTGTGTTATTATAGCTAATATTGTTTACTTTAAATAAATCTTTTATTTCGGCCATCTCATCACCTGTAATTAATATTTCCCCATTCAATCCATTAAGGAGCTCAACTAATTCTTCAAGGTGTATATGTTTTGGTTCAACTATTGTGTTAAAACCTTTATCAGCAAGGGTTATATAGTATTCCTTCTCTCTTGCCTTTAAAATACTTACATAAAATTCACAACCGTTATGGTCTATATATTGCTGCCATGTTAAAAGAGAAAGTTTATTATGCATTATTAATTGTATGTCAAGTACATAACATAATGCTTTTGCTGTCGCAAGACCAATACGCAAGCCTGTATAAGATCCAGGGCCACCACATACCACAATTGCTGATAACTGTTTGTTCGTAATGCCTGCTTCATTTAAGACAGCATTTATCATATCATTTATAAACGATGCATGATTGCGATTGTCGGTATTAGTTTTTACTGTCAATAGCTTATCATCATTGCTTAAAGCAACTGTTCCTGTTTCTCCGGATGTATCAATAAATAATAAGTACGCCATAAATGATGTGCAAATGTAAGTACCGTATTACTTTTGTGAGCATGGAAAAGAAAATCATTCGTACAGACAATGCTCCGGCACCAATAGGCCCATATAACCAGGCAGTCCAATTTGGTAATTTATTATTTGTATCTGGCCAGATACCACTTGATCCTAAAACAGGTGAATTGGTAACTGTAGATATAGAAAGTGAGACCAAATTGGTAATGGAGAACCTGAAAGCTATACTTACCGAAGCTGGTATGGATTTTTCTAATGTTATAAAAACATCCATTTTCCTGATGGATATGGGGCAATTTGCTAAGATGAATGAAATATATGGCAGCTATTTTAGCGAGAATCCACCCGCTCGCGAAACAGTACAAGTTGCAGGATTACCAAGGGGTGTACATGTAGAAATATCAATGATAGCAGGTAAATAATTTTTTATTTGGACAAATGTCCTTAATTTTGGGACAAATGACAATCACGTGAAAGGAAGCAAAAAAACATACAATCAACCCAAAGAAAAAAACAAAGTAGAAGAACCTGTAGCTATATATATGAATAGCATCATAGCCCCAATAGGTGCAATTGGATTGATGGGTATGGAAAGTGAAAAAGCATTTGCAGAAATAAAAAACGAAAAAGATTTTATAAGTCTGATTCGTACTGGTATACCCAAAGAGGCAATGGATAATTTGATGGAAAGAATCGGTCTTTCGCCCATTGAGATGGCAGCTATTACCCATACTTCTGATAGAACGTTACGCAGATACACACCAAAACAAAAACTATCTCAGGATCAATCTGAGCGGATAATAGAAGTTGCAAGGTTATATAGTCGTGGCATAAATGTGTTTGGTGGCATACCAGAATTTAAAGAATGGATGGATATGAATTTATTGCCATTAGGGAATAAAAAACCCAAAGAATTTCTGGATACATCATTAGGTATAGGGATGCTATTGGATGAATTAGGAAGAATAGAACATGGAATTTTTGCTTAATGACTGTATATAGGATCACTAATTGTAAATATATTAATGACCTTTCTGGCAAAGGAGCCGCACTATATGGAGGCAGGTGGAACAGCAAAGATGTGTATATAGTATATACTGCTGAAAGTAGGGCACTGGCATTGTTAGAAGCGGTTGTGCACATGGGGCCAATAGTCATGAACTATTGTATCGCTGAAATTGAAATACCGGAAAATAGTATTGAGGAGGTGGCAATTAATAGATTGGTGGCAAACTGGTCAAATAATCCATCACCAGATATTATAAAGGAGATTGGTGATACATTTATTAAAAAAGGTAAACATCTTGTTCTTAGAATTCCTTCTGCAATAATGCCTGAAGAACATAATTACCTGATAAATCCCAACCATGAAGGGTTTAAAAAAGTGAAAATTATCGCTCACAGGCCTGTGAAAATTGACGAAAGGTTTTTTTAGCAAAAGATTTAGAGACATTATTCCCACAGTTTTTTATTTTTGAAGATACTTCTGCTAATGGCTACAGGAAAAAAATCAAAACCATCATATGCAAACGCTATTCTTGGCGTTTCCCTCGTATTATTCCTGTTAGGTATATTGGGTTGGCTTGTCATCAACGGCCGAACACTTAGCCGAGCTTTTAAAGAAGACCTTGAGATATCTATTGATTTTCATGATAACACACGTGACGAGAATGTGCAGAAGATGAAATCAATAATTGATAATCAGCCTTTTGTGCGTGATTCGAGAATAAAAACAAAAGAAGAAGCGCTAAAAGAACAAAGCCTGATAGAGGGTGAATCTGATATATCAGGTTTTATGGGATATAATCCTATGTTCTCATCAATAGTTATGAAACTACATGAGGATTATGTTAATCAGGATAGTCTGGAGCGTATCAAAAAATTTGTGATGCAAAGCAATGTAGTGCGTGATGTATCATGGCCTAAGCTTTTAGTAACTCAGATGAATGCCACACTTCGCAAGATCGGTATCATTCTGGGTGTAATATCTTTTATACTTATCATTGTCGTGGTTTTCCTTATAGACAATACAGTACGATTGGCTATGTTCAGTGACAGGTTCCTGATCAAGACCATGCAAATGGTTGGAGCTACCCAACAGTTCATATCCCGCCCTTTTGATAGAAGAGCTTTGTTGAATGGTTTAATAAGTGGTGTTATATCTGTGGTAGGCCTGTGGTTGCTAATATCATTCGCTTATTCCCAGCTTCCTGAATTGAAAGAATTAAGAAATACCTGGTTAACTTTTACGCTCATGTCGAGTATGGTATTGCTGGGTATTTTAATATCATTATTTAGCACGCATCGTTCTGTGTTAAAATACCTGAAAATGCACTTGGATGACCTTTATTAATTGAATTATTACGTAATATTGTATTATGGCAACTGTAACAAAAACGGCTCAACAAAATAAACCAACAGCAACAGTAAAAACTGAAAAAAAAGCTGCTTCTAAACCTCAGTCAAATCAGGTGTTTCTTTTTGATAAGGGTAACTATATGTGGATGATAGGTGGTGTATTGTTGATACTCATCGGTTTTGCTTTGATGTCTGGAGGTAAGAGCATTGATCCTCATAAATTCAATTATGATGAAATATACAGCTTCCGTCGTATTACGCTGGCTCCTATAGTGATACTATTAGGTTTCGTTATTGAGGTTTATGCTATCATGAAAAAGCCTGCAGAAACTGTTCAGGCTTAAATAGTATACTGCAATATTTCTACAGGTAGGTCTAATGTAGTTTTATTTCCTTTTTCAAATATTCCATACAAGGTGCTGCCGCTACCACTCATAGAAGCATAGATGGCTCCTTGTGCGTACAACTTTTCTTTTATTGTCCTAAGTTCCGGATGAGAAGTAAATATCGGTTCTTCAAAATCATTGCTGATATGTTGCTTCCATTCTTTAACAGGTAAAGTGTGTAATTGCTTAAGGTCAAAAATAGTCGGTTTAGGAGTTATCATACCAAATGCTGCTGCTGTAGACATATGGACTTGCGGATATACCAACTGAATGGTATAGTCCGAAAGATCAATAGCAACAGGAGACATTTGTTCACCTCTGCCTTTTGCAAAATGCGGGGTATTGTATATAAAGAAAGGGCAGTCGCTACCCAATTGAAGTGCTATTTCAGAAAGAGCTTCTTTATCAAGCCCCAAGGTGTAGTGGTCATTTAGTATAGATAGCATAAATGCTCCGTCTGCACTTCCTCCGCCCAGACCGGCACCCATAGGTATATTTTTCAGCAAGTGTATGGCTAATCCAGATACTTTCTCTGGATATTTGTTTTTAAGTAGTTGATATGCTTTCCAAACAAGATTTGATTGTTTTTCCCCTTGTACTTCTTTACCATGCATGTATATATCAGTATGAGCCGCAGGTACGATCTCTAATACATCGCAAAGGTTAACCGGGTAAAAAACGGTCTCAAGATCATGATACCCGTCTTCTCGGCGGTTAGTAATATATAATCCAAGGTTAATTTTACAATTAGGGAAACGGACCATTATTTGAATTCTAAGTCTATAATTCCAAAAATACACATAATTTCATCTTTTGATTTTATTATGAAAGAGGTAATACGATTAAATGATCTTCGAAAGAGTTATTTCCTTGGTAAGCAGGAGTTGCCTGTTTTAAAAGGTATCAACCTCGTCATAAATTCAAATGAATATGTAGCACTTATGGGGCCATCGGGCTCGGGTAAGTCTACATTGATGAATATAATAGGTTGTTTGGATTCACCAACAGGTGGCGAGTATATACTGAATGGCAAGAATGTGAGTAAGATGTCAGACAATGACCTTGCCGATGTGCGGAATACGGAGATTGGTTTTGTGTTTCAGCAATTCAATCTATTGCCTCGTCTTACTGCATGGGAAAATGTTGCACTCCCGTTGATATATGCTGGTGTAAATAAAAAAGATCGCGAAGAGCGTGCCCACGCCATGCTGAAAAAAGTGGGTCTTGACGACCGTGCAAAACATAAGCCCAATGAATTATCTGGCGGACAAAGCCAGCGTGTGGCTATTGCCAGGGCGCTTGTAAATAATCCATCACTTATATTGGCAGATGAACCAACAGGTAATCTTGATAGTAAAACGTCCATCGAGATCATGGACCTTTTTGGTAAGATACATGATAGTGGTAATACCGTAGTACTTGTAACACATGAAGAGGATATATCGCATTATGCGCATCGTATTGTGAAGATAAGAGACGGTGTCATGGAGTCAGATATAAGAAATGAACACCCTGTGCATCATGAAATAGTAATAAATTCCAATAGCTAATTTCAAAGCAAATACCATGTCATTCAAAATATATACAAAGACCGGGGATAAAGGAAGTACCAGCCTGATAGGCGGTGTACGTGTACCTAAAAGCCATATTCGTATTGAGAGTTATGGTACGGTTGATGAACTGAATTCATTTATCGGAATAGTAAATGACATGTGCGCCAATGAAAAAATAAATGGCTGGTTGCGTGAGATCCAGGATCGTTTATTTACAGTAGGTTCTGTATTAGCGACCAACCCTGATAAAGAAGTGAAAATGAAACTGCCGGATGTGCATGATGCAGATGTGGAATGGCTGGAAAAAAGAATAGATGAAATGAATGAGGTATTGCCTGAAATGCGTTCTTTTATTCTACCTGGTGGAAATCTGGCCTCATCAACCTGTCATGTAGCCCGCTGTGTGTGCCGCAGAGCAGAGCGTTTATGTGTAGGTATGCATGAGCAAAATGAATATGTTCCGGACCTGGTCATAAAATATCTGAACCGTTTATCTGATTTTCTTTTTGTATTGTCTCGCTATATCAGTCATATCAACGGTGCCAAAGAAATACCTTGGAGAGCCAGAGTATAATATTAATAAAACATAAAATATATTAATGGGTCCAATTTAACTTTATTCATTTTTTGAATTCTGGCTTTATAAAACTTTCTTTGCACTCAATTAAGTTATCAGATCTATATGCTACCAAAATTCAATCGTATCCTGCTTAAGCTTTCCGGTGAATCTCTGATGGGTGACCGCAATTTTGGTATAGACCCAAAGATGCTGGACCAGTATGCAAATGATATCAAGGCAATTACTTCAGTAGGTGTACAGGTAGCTGTGGTGATTGGTGGCGGCAATATATACCGTGGTATGAACGAGGCTGAAACTGGTATCGAACGTGCACAGGGTGATTATATGGGAATGCTGGCAACTGTGATAAATGGTATGGCATTGCAGGCAGCACTTGAAAAAGCTGGCGTGAACACCCGTTTACAAAGTGCTATTAAAATGGAACAGGTAGCTGAACCATACATACGCCGCAAGGCGATACGCCACCTTGAAAAAGGCCGTGTAGTGATATTTGGTGCGGGTACTGGCAACCCATACTTTACTACTGATACAGCCGGTTCTCTTCGTGCTATTGAAATAAAAGCAGATGTGATTTTGAAAGGTACCCGTGTTGATGGTATCTATACATCTGATCCTGAAAAAGATAAAGACGCCACACGTTTTGAAACGCTCAGTTTTACTGATGTGATCAGCAAAGGCCTCAAGGTGATGGATATGACAGCTTTCACGCTTTGCCAGGAAAATAATTTGCCTATCATTGTATTTGATATGAATACAACCGGCAATTTATTGAATGTTATTAACGGCAAGGCTGTTGGTACGCTTGTTAGCTAATTATATAATTCTTATTTTTCTTTCTTAATGCCATTCTTACTAATTTGGTAGAAAGCTAAGGGTATGCGCGTGCCATTAAAAACAAGGCTCTTAAAGAAAAGAGATATACCTCAGTGTATTGAAATGGCCAAGTATAATTTTGGTGGTGATGAAAAAGCACTCAGGGAAGATCTGGAGGCCATGTTCAATACAGAGACGTGGATACAACCTGTTTTTTATGTGATAGTGAGCAAGGACGAAATAATTGCTATGGCCGGCTATGCACCTGATATTATAGATTTTGATTGTTTTGGAGTTTTTTGGGTACAGGTAAAAGAAGCTTACAAAGGTCAGGGTTATGGCAAAATGATCATGAAACATTTGCTGAAGGCTATAAAAAAAGCCCGTAAGAAAAAAGATACCTTGCTTATGCTAGCCTGCGATGATGAAATGCTCAAATTTTATAAAAAATTCGCATTCAGGAAGATGTTGACCAAGAAGGATGGCACACTGATTATGGCAAGGAATTTATGATGCTGTTTTGGAAGCCCTTACATCCAGTACTTTTACCTGCAACCTTGTTGTTCCGTTATACTCATTCTCGTCTATAGTATATACAATATCAAATGGAAGATTGGCTACTACTTCATATTTATGAGCCATTCCAAAACCAATACCATCTACTGTAATGCCGTTTTGCTGTATCACAAATTTCAGATGTTGTTCTTTAACGATCTTTGAGTAACCTTTATAATCGCTCACATTCCTGCTAATAAATACAGGGCGCATGTTGTTAGGGCCAAAAGGTTCGAACTGTTGTAGGATATTGTAAAACGGTTGTTTTATCTCTGATAAACTGATCTCAGCATCTATCTCAATTTCAGGTATCAGCAGGTGTGGTTCTATAGTATTAGAAACAACCTCTTCAAATTTCAGAATGAATTCATCTACATTATCCGGGTGCATGGTCATGCCGGCAGCATAGAAATGTCCGCCATAATTTTCCAGCAGGTCGCGGCACTCGTGCAGGGCTTCATAAACATTAAAGCCACTCACGGATCGTGCAGAGCCGGTTACTTTATCATTCGAGAAGGTAAGTACAATAGTAGGTCTATAATAATGATCTATCAACCTGGATGCTACAATACCGACCACCCCTTTGTGCCAGTGTGGCTGATACAATACCGTTGATTTACGGGCTATCATTACTTCATCATTCTGTATGAGTTCCAGTGCTTCTTGTGTAATATTCCTGTCAACTTCTTTCCGGTCAGAATTATCAGAATGCAAAGCACCCGCTAACTCATTTATTTTTATTGGGTCTGTTTCTATAAAGAATTCCACTGCTTTGCGGGCATCATCCATTCTGCCTGCAGCATTTACGCGTGGCCCTATTACAAATACCAGGTCCGATAGATGCAAAGGTTTATTGACACCTGCCAAGTCTTTTAATATTTGTATAGATAGCAGTGGTGCTTCATTTACTTTTTTCAGTCCGTAGTAGGCAAGTATCCTGTTCTCTCCATCAATCGGTACTATATCAGCCGCGATACTGGTAGCAACAAGATCCAGGTAGCAGTATACTTCATCATCAGGCAGTTTCCATTGTTTGGCAAGAGCACTGATGAGTTTGAACCCGATACCACAACCACTTAATTCTTTATAAGGATAGGTACAATCTGCCTGTTTCGGATTGAGTATGGCATGTGCCAATGGTAAATTGTCATCGGGTGTATGGTGGTCACAAACGATGACATCTATGTTTAGGGTCTTTGCATACTTAATTAGTTCCGCAGATTTTATGCCACAGTCTAATGTAATAAGTAAAGTATAGCCATTAGCATGTGCATGGTCTATGCCTGCTTTTGAAACACCATAACCTTCACGATAGCGGTGCGGTATATAAAAAGCCAGTTCGCCTTTGTAATGTTTTTTAAGAAAAGAGTAGACAACTGATACTGCTGTTGTACCATCCACATCATAGTCGCCATATACCATAATGCGTTCATGCCATTCTATAGCATCACTTATACGTCTTACTGCTTTCTGCATATCCTTCATCAGGAACGGGTCGTGCAGTTGAGATAGTTCGGGACGAAAAAAAGCTTTGGCACTATCATAATCATAGATACCACGCAGGGCTAGTATCCTGCATAGCGCCGGGTGTATCTTTAAGGCCTCACTAAGTATTTTTGCGTGTTCCTCATTTACAGGTTTGATAGTCCAGCGTTTCTCGATCCTCATTTTCCAAAGTCCAGTTGTTGTACTGATGTGTGATAACCTGTTACCAGGTTCTCAAGTTTGTTTATAAACGTACTATCATTAACATTTTCAAAGAAATTGCCTTCAGCCATTATTTGTTGCAATAGTGCATCCTGTGCCTGGATACATTTTATAGCCGTATCGTATGGCGTATGACTGAAAGATACCATTTCATAAACAGATACAAACTGTTTAGGGAAACGTAGCCCCAATTCTTTTTCAATTTTTTTGCGCTCCAGGAAAGCAGGGTCTGCTACCTTATCACGCATCTCAACGAAGTTAAGCAAAGCAAGTTGCGCAACGGCATCTCCGTTTGGTTTTCTTGCCATATCATATTCCTGTAGTATTGTAGCCCAGTCCTCACCATATTTTTCCATCAGCCGGGATACTATTGTACAATCTTCAAACCCTGCATTCATACCTTGTCCGTAGAAAGGTACAATAGCATGTGCAGCATCGCCTATCAGTGCGCTTTTGTCTTTGTAATGCCAAGGTTGTATATGCGTAGTAATAAGTGAAGCAGTAGGATTATGGAAGAAATCTTCCAGCAAGGTTGGCATCAGCGGTACTGCATCTGCAAACTTCTCATTAAAAAATGCAGTTACCTGTTCTTTTGTTTTTAAATGCTCGAAAGCTACCTCACCTTCAAACGGCATGAACAGCGTGCAGGTAAAAGTACCATCGGTATTTGGCAATGCTATCATCATATACTTGCCGCGCGGCCATATATGCAGAGCATTTTTCTCCATCATCCATTCACCATTCTTGCCCGGTAGAATAGCCAATTCTTTATAGCCATATTCCAGGTAGTTCTGCTTGGCATTTACCCTGTCCATATAGGCATAGCTGGTACGCAGGGAAGAGAAAGCACCATCAGCGCCAAACAACAGATCGGCCGGAACAGTTTTTTCGCTGCCATCAGCCAGTTGAAAATGTAGTATATTATTTTGTACCTCTACTTTAGTACACCTGTGATCAAAAAGTATCTTAACGCCATGCTTTTCTGCAAGAGTCATCAATTTTTTATTCAGTTCGCCACGACTCACAGAATAGATAGCCTCATTGTTCTTGCCATAAGGCTGAAAAGCAGTATTGCCATCTGCCTGGTGCAAAAACCTGCCATTCATAGGTATGGCAAGTGCTTCCATATCTTCACGCAGACCAGCAAGGTCTAAAGCCTGCCAGCCACGGGCACTCATAGCCAGGTTGATAGACTTGCCCGCACCTATGGCATTGCTGCGCATATCGGGCCTACGCTCATATATAGTAACCTCGTAACCTTTCTTTTTAAGAATAATAGCCAGCAGCGAGCCTACCAGCCCAGCACCTAAAATTGTAACCGAACGCATTGCTTATATATTTTGCCTGAAAAATACTGATTATGATTGGATAGTTGGTAAAATGAATGTCTGATAGTGGTCATTAAGATATTCGGTCCCTTGAGTGAAACATATTTGTAGTTGTTTCCTACTTCCGGTGAAAAAATGATAAATACCTGAAATGTCGCTTTTTTAATTTTTTTTTGTTTATGATGGGACATTTATGTCTGAAGTCCTTTGCCAGATTATTTATTATGTTTTATGAAATGTCGCAGGATGAGATATTTGGTACATTTCATTTTTTTTTAATGGTTTCCGCTTTAGTTTCGCTTTTTGCCGGTAGTTGGGGCGATTTTCGCCCACATTCGCTGTGGGCTATGGCAGGCAAAGCAATTTACGATCCTAAGAGTGGGGTTTCCAAATTTTTGTTTGGGAAGATATCAACATTTTGGGTTTAGGTATGATAACATTTAACTATAAACAGTCAGTGCCATTCGCAGAATGGCATTTAATTTTCAGTCCAGATGCCAAATAGGATATTCAGAACATCAAAAAATGTTATTGAAAATTACGAAGCATAATTCTTAAGGATTAAAATTATATGCAATGCCGATCTCGTTTTTTTTAGGAGCTATTAAGCTGAATTTCCTGTGGTCGTGTATTGATCCGGCAATGAGGAGTGGCGTACCTACCAGCACTGCTGATACACCTAAAGAGACTATCATAAATCCTGCGAGCTGTTGTGAACTGAAAAATTCTTCTCCTGTAGGGCTGGGACCTGTGGTTGCTATGAGAATGCCGGCGCCAAACAAACCGGCGCCTGAAACCATAAGGATGACACCAGCCTTATGTGTACCACACCATGAATTATGCAGGCTGTAATTCGCTGTATTTGATTCTTTATAGCTATCAAAAACTTCCGTATATGATCGGGTGGTGCTACTTTGAAATTTATCAGACAAACTGATTTTTGTGTCAAAATGTATGGTGGCGTTGTTGCAGTTGCTGGCTTTCAAAAAAGGAAATGCCACAGACGAATTGATAGCTATTATCATTAATAGCACCGTAATGTGTAGTGTTTTATTTTTCATAAGATCCGTTTATTGGTAAATAATATACTAATATACGAAATATGCTTATAGTCTATTTGTGTAAACTTGATGCTTTTGTATGTTGGTCTAAGGGAGACCCTAAACCAGTTGGTTAATGTATCGTGTGTATTAAACAAATGAAAGAAGAGTGGGGTTTTGATTTATAGTTCCGGATGCCCTGTGGAACATCCAGAAAATCGGGATAAAGTAATTTATTACCGTATACTGATGGTTAACCCGAATGTATTCGCCTATTGAATATTATTAGACGTTTTGTGATCTATATTTTTCTGTAATTCCAGATTCAGTTTGCGGGAGTAGGTGTCCAGCTCCTGAATGGCATCTATAAAATAAGCTATCATTTTATCATATTCTTCTTTTGCAGGTATTCCTGATTTGAGTATGTTAAGCAGGCCTTCTACAGATGATATTGGTCGTCTCAATTCATGAGAGACCATAAACAACATATCTTCTATTGTTTTAGTATGCTTGTGTCTTTCTTCTTCCAGCTCTTTTTGGTCATTGATCAAAATGCGCAAAGAAAGGTACCCATTGATATTGTTATTTTCTCCTTTCATTGGTAGTATGGTTGCATTGACCCAATACAGAGTGCCATCTTTTGCCTTGTTTTTTATCTCACCCTGCCACATTCGTCCAGAAGTAATTGTTTGCCACATATTTCCGAAAAAAGCCTTAGTGTGATAGCCTGAATTTATAATATTATGTGTACTGCCAAGTAATTCTCTTCTTGTATATTTAGATATTTCGCAAAATTTATCATTGGCGTATGTGATAATGCCTTTGTTGTCGGTAATAGAGCAGATGATATTGCTTTCAATAGCTTTTCTATGAGCCATCAGCATATTGAGCAGTGCTTTTTTCTCTTTTTTAGTTTCTATTGTTTCATCTATAACTCTTCCTTGAGAAACAATCTCAATAAGATTCCCCGCGTCATCAAAGATCCCGGTTTCTTTCCAATGCACCCATTTCTGCTTATCTGTATTACCAGCTTTTTGTATAGTTGTGATGGATGGATTATCGGGGGTCATAGACTTCGTAAAGTTTAGATAGAATTGCTTTTTCTCTTCGGGGAAATCGTCTATAAAACAGGTTCCTATCAATTCTGATTCTTCTTTTTGAAAAAAATCGCAATAAGTTTTATTCACGATTTTTCTTATCCTATTTGCGGTAAAAATTGTGATCAAATCATCTGTATCTAATAATATGCTGTACCTCTTTTTTAAGGTCTCAGTATCCAATGTCTTAAACATCTATGAACTGGGATTTTAAAACGCCTATTATTAAATTTACAAAATGCTGTATATTCATTATCATTTTTGTGTAATTTTTATCAATCAGATCATAACAATATATTTTTCATACACTTAATAAAAATGTAAAAAACTTGAATAAAAATAGAGCAGGGCATACACCCTGCTCTATTGCATTCAACCTATTTATTAACCTATGGTTTGGCCAAACAGAAACCTAATGTATCATAGGTGTACTGGCTGGTAATACCATAAGCATAAGACAGTGTATGGTAGCATACAATAGTCTTATCGTAAGCATACATACGGAAGTTGTAACCGCAAGGTGTGAGCTTATCTGTTGAGATGGACCATACCCCATTTTTACCTGTTGGTGGTACAGATACTACCGCATCAAAACTTTGTGCCGCGCCATCAACGGTAAGTGCACTGCTTGTTCCCGGAGGGTAGTAGAGGATCTCGAACAATATGCCTAAACAATTGTTCTCAATATCTGCAATGGAATAAGTACCTGTTACCGGGTTGCCTTGTTTCAGCGTGCCGCAATCCTGTCCACCATCTATATGTATGTGTACATTAGTTGGTGCATGCACATCGGTCTTAACTCTATAACGGCTTGTTTTGATACCGCCATCTGTTTCGATGTAGAATTCATACAGGTCAGAATCAGGCAACAACAACTCACCAAGCAGATCGCCATAAACCGTAACAATGGTTGGTGGTGTATAATCGACCAGGTAGTTGTAATAACTGAGGTTATTAACCTGTGGTACAGTAGTGGATACCGGCATGCCACCTGAAATAACGGTCTTTAATACATTGAAGGTATTAGTAACCGGAGCAAAAGCGGAATCAGGCTGAGCAGCTTTTTTCAGCATGATGCGATATTTCATTTCACTTGCCGGGTTGTCGTTAGAATCCGGAGGGGTAGTGATGATACCGATAATAGGAATGGACCCGTTGAATGAATAACCATCATAGCCATCCACACTGGCATCTGGTGCGCCAAGGGTTTTATCTACCAATCCTGTAACTGTATTGATCTTGGTTGCAGGTAGTGTGCCAATGGCGGTTATGTATGGTGTCTTATTGCCTGTAGTGCCTATGGTTGTATTACGTATCTCAACCCAGGCATCAATCACGTTACCCCAGAATGGTATCCAGTTAGGATTAACCGGTGGTAATTGATTCCATGAAAGGATAGCCCTTACTTTAGCAAGGTATACATCCTGGCAATTTTGTTTTTGGTATGGTAACAAATTCACAGGTAGTTCTACGTTGTAGCACAAACCACCACCTGGTATAGGTGTAATATCATGTACACCTACAGATGAGGTACCCATATATACCCAACCAGCGCCAAAGTCCATATAGAAGGCAACATATTCGCGGCTTCCTTTGGTACAAAGCCCACCAGCAAAACCGGAAGATTTTTTCAGGTTGATGGTTGCGTTCAGTATGCTTGTATCCCGGTTAAGGCCTACACATTTTACTTCTTCATAAGTAGTGTTATAGTTGGGTTTGCTAATAGCCGCCATCACTTTTGCAATATCCAATCCGGCTGCTGCAAATTCAGCATGTACCTGCGGTGTATTTACAGTACTAAGGCTAAGCGCGTTAGCAATAGTTGAGAAACCTACACGCTCAGGTTCTACGGTATTGCCATAGGTTTTTACCAGGTCTACAAGGCTTACTGTTTCGTTCATGGCTGCAGCACCTTGTTTCAGTGCCTCTGTGTTAATAGCAGTTGCCGGCAATGCAGTTGATAATATAGCAGCGTTTGCCTTGGTAATATCGACACCGATATTGCCAAGCCCTTTTTTAAGCAGACAGGCAATAGAAGTGCTGGGTGGTATCTGGATATTTACATCCAGCACATTTCCCCAAACAGGAATATAGTTTGGATTACCAGCAGGTGGCATAAAGCTCCATGAAAGGATAGCCCTTACTTTGGGTAATACTGGTGTTTCAAAACAACAATGTTCTACCTGGGGTACAAAATGCATATTCACTGCATAATCCAAAGGGTTTTGAGTGGTGTGTGCAATATCATGTACATCAAAGCTCTGTACGCCAAGGTCTTGCCAACCAGCACCATAATCTATAAAAAACCTTACATACTCTTTGCTACCAATGGTGCATGGACCGCCATTATAGCCTGCATTTAAATTGATCTTTACAATCCCTGACAGTTCCTGCAATTCAGGATTATAACCCACGCAGGTTATTTGTTCGTAAGCGGTATCCCCTGTTTTAACTAATACAGGTTTGAATTTTGCAGCCAAAGGATCTGTGGCAGCAAGTGTTCCGAAGTAATTCGGATTTGCTAACAGCAATGTATGGAGCTGCTCTCTCTCCATTGGGATGGCTGTTGTTTCTGGTGTTGTTTTCGTGGTTGTATCCATAAAAATAGTATAAACGCTTTTGCCTACTCTTTACCCTTTTCGGCATCCGGGTGCTTACTCTTTTTGCGGATTTTCAGCATGTTCCTTTTCCTCTATTTCTCCGAAACTTATGTTATTTAATGGGTTGTATGCTTAAGCTGTAGCTGGTTTAACTGTTGGTGGTGTATCAAATCCTGACAGGTTGCCGGCATCCAATAATTTTTTTCTTCTTTCTATTTCCATGCTCATAAATTCGCTTTCCATATATAGTCTGCGGGCAGCTGCTCTTTCTTTTTCAAGGTGAACTTCCAGCTCCAACATTCTTTCAGGGTCACAAGATGAGCAATGAGCCAATTCTGCTTCAATTACGGTACCATCAGTAGTAAGTGTGATACAATTGTTGTGTTTTATTGTATCATTTAACTGAGGCAACAATTTCAATTCATGCTCTATGAATTTTTTCAGATCAGCATTTTGAATAGTGTTAACATCAGCGGCCGATTGCCAGTTGGTATCCAGCGCCTGAAGTCTACCTTCTTTAACCCTCCAACGTATATTGACTATTGTTGCGGAGAGTTCATATACCTCATCAATTTTCCTGATGTAATAAGTAACGGCCCTGCAATTGTTATAGTTCTTTAAGGTCCTGCTGGTAGTTTGCAGGTTATCTTGTTCTTCAAAATTGCTGATCACAATTGATCGGTCGGCCTCAACTGCGCTTGAAGCTGAAACCAGCGTTTGATGAAATGTTTGCAGAGATTGTTGCAGGCTGGTAATACTTTCTCCTGAAGAACTGGAGCTGCCGCTTCCACCACCGCCTATTGAAAATATACCAAGGAAATTGAAAGAGGCACCACCGCCACCACCACTGGTAGAACTATTGATGTTCTTTTCGTATTGAGACAGATCATTAGATTGTTGGCTTTGGAATAAAGCGGCAACATTATTGCGGAAAGATGAATGAGTTGAGTAACGATATGTTTCATTTGTAGTTCTCCTGTATCTGTCAGAGATATAAAGCTTCACCTCTTCCTGCGGAATAAGACTGGTTGTGTACAGAAGTTTGCCGGGTTGCCTGCCTTTTAAGCAAAGGCTCATTTCGTAAGTGATCTCAAATTCTATTGTCACAGGCACCATTACAGTACCCTTATTGGTCTTCTCGCTGGTAATGGGAATAGATATCTCTGTTGTTTTGCTAACAATATTTACCAGGTACCATTTAAGGCAATTGTGGCATACAGCCCATGGGAGCGGTGCGGGTGCAACACAATCTTTATCCATTTCTGGCATATGTAAGGTACCGCCACACCCGCAAGGTTTTTCTTTTTTATCAGTATTCGTTGTATCTGTTGACATAAAATAGTTGTTCTGGTTTTGCCTACTCTATACCCTTTTCGGCATCCGGGCGCATACTCTGTTTAGGATTTTCTGCTTTTTCCTTTTTGTATTTTTTAATTTCCGGAAAGAATGAAAAGATATAGCAAGGGTCATATCTATATCATTTGCAAAATTGTAATAATGACATGCCCTGTAAAAGAGCGGATAGACTATTTTTTAGTTGATAAAAAGCGGTTATAGCCATACCGTTATTTAGCGGTATCTGGAGGAGGTATCAACTGTATTTTAAAAAATGAGAAAGTCAGAAAGGATTAATTATCAACAGTTTCGGACTATTTTGTGCGATAATTACAAAGGGCTTAATACCAAGGTAATAGTATTATTAGAGGCAGGATGATACATTTGTATAGACAATAAAACAAACTTTAACTATGTTAGTAACTATTCTCGTCATCACAAACATTGTTACGCTTGCAGGCGTCACCTACCTGTATTTTACAAGCAGTAATCAAAGCAGCCAAAGTGGATCAACAAGTTGTAGCGCACTATATGGCGGCCCTGCAAATTTTGGTATGAACATTAAAGTAGCTCAAACACTTATTAAAAGCTATAAGAATAGTCTGCCTCAGGGGGTACTACAATCCAGGTCTGTTTGGTTTAGTCTTAACCAGATGAATAGGTTGATATGTGAAATAGAAACTAAGACAGCAGCCAATTGTCCTAATGTGCAGCAGTCAACATTAGGTATCAGGATATACAATGGTCAATATCCATCGGCAAGCAATACCGGCTTTTGGAATTTACCCGGCATGGATCCCAGTCTTGTAAGGTATGCAGGGCTTAATACCATTGTAATGGTACCTACTTATAATAATGGTGTGAACAATGTTGATTTTGACCCGAATTATTTTGATGCAGGTTCACAATCTCCTATAAGCCTTTTCCAGGTTTGCGGTCTTCCTATGCCGGGTAGTCCACAGGCAATGGCAAATGTTCCGCAAAATAGCATACCGGACCAGACAGTTATGATGTTGAATCATGGCTCGTTGGTGCCACCTCCATTCGATCCACCACCTCCGGGTTATACAAGTTTAGGTCTCGATATGATGAATTTAGCTGACATTATTAATTAGGTAATCATTATTTTTTGGAAACGCTTCTAAACATATTGCGTATAGCAGAAGCTATGGCCTGCATAGCAGGTTTTCTGAGTTGGAAGAAGATCAGGAGTTCCCATTGGAAATACCTTCCGTTTTATCTGGCATTTATAGTACTCTCAGAATATGCAGGAGAATATTTTGTAGTACATCATTTAGAGACTTTGAACAAGGAATTCTTCGGGTATTTTGAGATACCTGTTGAATTCCTTTTCTTTTTTTGGATGTTCTACCCATCAAATAAAAACACCCGTTTCAAACAATTGCCATTGATATGTAGCGTTATTTATCTTGTCAGTTGGCTGATAGATATATTCTTACTGAGTAATCATTGGTTCTGGTTTTATTCTTTCTCCTATACTGTTGGTAATCTATTGTTGTTGATATTGGCGCTCAGGTATTTTATTCAGCTGGCAATGAGTAATGATATTTTGCATTTTAGCGAGGATATATTGTTCTGGGTCAGTTCCGGATTGCTCTTGTTTTACCTGGGTACCTTCCCCTATTATGGTCTGCGCAATACCTTTGCTGTTTATTATCATAACTTGTTCATAGCCTATAGCTATATCATGTATGTGTTGAACATTTTGATGTATCTTTCTTTTACTATCGGTTTTATATGTGGCAAAAAACAGAATACCAGATATTCATGATATTGGCCACTGTTATCTGGCTGGTATTTGTGAGCTTTATTTTCATTTTTGTATTTCAGTATCGTAAACGGAAACTGCTATACGAAAAAGAGAAGGCTATCATGAATGCAAAATATACACAAGACCTTTTGAACACCAAGCTGGAGATACAGGAACATACTATGCAGGATATAGGCAGGGAGATACATGATAATGTAGGACAAAAATTGACACTTGCTTCTATATATGCCAATCAATTATCTCATGATAAGAACTATCCAAATATCAATGAAAGGATTTCCGAAATAGGGAATATTATCAGTGAATCACTTTCTGAGTTGAGGGCGTTGTCTAAAAGTCTTACGATAGTAAATACCGATGCATCGGAATTGGTTGCCCTGATAGCTGCAGAACTTGATAGAGTGAATGCTTTGCATATTTGTGAGGTTAGTTTCACGATAAATAATTCTACATTTGAATTATCAACAACCATAAAAAATTTCATCCTTCGTATCATACAGGAGTTTATGCAAAACAGCCTTAAGCATGCCCGTTGCAGAAAAATTGATCTTGTGTTTAATTATTCTGATGAAGGCCTGAGTGTACATGCAACTGATGATGGTACAGGATTTGATATACAACAATACACCGGGAGAGAAAAAAAAGGTATTGGATTAATGAACATGAAAAAAAGGGCCGAGTTAATAGGCGCCGATTTCTCAATTCAAAGCAGCATAGATAAAGGAACCTCGTTAGCTTTATTCATTCCTGCAAATAAATTATATGCTTAAGCAACCAAATTATTCAATAGTAGTTGTTGACGACCATCTTTTAATAGCAAAAGCCATAGCCGGGGTCATTGAGGGTTTTGAAAAATATGAGGTACTTTATGAGGTGGAGAATGGGAAAGCTTTGATCGAAAAATTCAAGGTCTCCAAAAATATACCGGATATAGTACTTATGGATATTACTATGCCGGTCATGGATGGTTTTGAGACCACGAAATGGTTAAAAGAAAATCATCCTGAAGTTTTGGTATTGGCTTTGTCTATGCAAAATGATGATATGTCTTTGATCAAAATGATAAAAGCAGGTGCAAAAGGCTATCTATTAAAAAATATTCATCCCACAGAGCTTGAAAAAGCTTTAGACTCACTGGTTCAGAAAGGGTATTATTATCCCGACTGGGCAGCCAGTAAAGTATTTGCAACCATTGCAGAAGAAGATGGCAGCAAAAGATCGGTAAAAAGCAGTTTTACAGAAAAGGAGACCGAGTTCTTAAAATATTGCTGTACTGAACTCACCTATAAGGAAATTGCTGAAAAAATGTATTGCAGTCCGCGGACTGTTGAGGGGTACAGAGATTCCCTGTTTGAAAAACTGGACCTCAAAACCCGTGTGGGATTGGCCATGTATGCTATCAAAAGTGGTGTCTTTAGCTTTAATTGATTTTTTTCTGTTAAAAATTACAAAAACTATCATGTGGGGTATAATAATAACACAGCGAAAGTTGTTAGATTTGGGCTTTATATAATTATTCTATGCGACTTGCCTTTTGGAAAAAGAAAGATTCAGATAAACCTAAAAAGAAAAAGCCTGTATGGCGCGAATGGCTGGATGCCGCGGTGTTTGCCATAGTAGCTGCTACGCTTATACGTACCTTCCTGATAGAAGCTTATACCATACCTACAGGCTCTATGCAAAACAGCCTGTTAATAAATGACTACCTGTTTGTAAGCAAACTTTCTTATGGGCCACGTGTACCCATGACGCCGGTTGCGGTACCATTGGTGCATAATTCTATTTTCGGAATGAAATCATACACAGATGCTGTGCATTGGAAATATCGCCGTATACATGGTTTTGGTCATGTAGAGCGTTATGATGTGGTGGTTTTCAACTATCCTTGCAGTGATACCATGTTGGTTGACGCTCCTGAGTACCAGGATGATTATTATACAGCGGTATTATATTTTAATAATAATCGTGATGCTGTAAGAGCAAAATACGAGGTCATAACTCACCCGGTAGATAAAGAAGAAAATTATATAAAACGTTGTGTGGGCCTTCCGGGAGATAGTATACAGGTAATAGATGCTGTATTGTATGTGAATGGTAAGCCTGCCAATACTTACCCACATCAGAAGCTTTCTTATTACGTGCAATTAAAACCCAATGCACCAGGTAATTTCCAGGATTATGTTGATGATAATGAATTGGAGCCGGATCCTAACCATGCAAATAGTTTCTTCCTCGAGAATAAAGAAGTGGAAGCATTGAAAAAAGAAGCGATGATCATGTCTGTTAAAGCAAACATAGCGGCAAGGGGTGAAGGTGATATCAGAGTGTTCCCTCATGATCTGGAACATTATAATTGGAACCATGATAATTATGGCCCGATATTTATTCCTAAGGCTGGTACAACAGTTACCCTTACTCCTGCTAATATTGCTCTTTACAGACGTGTTATCTTAAATTATGAAGGCAATACATTCGAAGAGAAAAATGGCAAATACATAATCAACGGTAAAGAAACAACTACCTATACATTCAAAATGGATCATTATTGGATGATGGGGGATAACAGGCATAATTCAGAAGACTCTCGCTTTTGGGGCTTCGTGCCAATTGACCACGTAGTAGGTAAAGCATCTTTTGTGTGGTTAAGTTATAAGAACAGTTTGTTACACCCACGTTGGGGTAGGTTGTTCCATACAGTGCATTCTTTGGCTGATTAAGACAATGTGATGGTTTAAAATTATATTCCTGTGAAGTGATGTGAATCAGCTCTTAAGCTTACAGATTATTTTGTAGTTTTAAGAATGCGTAAGAAGACGGGCACTTTCTTCCAAAAAACAATAAAAGCATTTAAGGTGCTTGGCCCGGGGCTTATTACCGGTGCCAGTGATGATGACCCTTCCGGTATAGCAACCTATTCGCAAGCAGGTGCAGGTTTTGGTTATGCTACTTTGTGGACTGCATTGTTGACCTTCCCGCTAATGGCTGCTGTACAGGAAATGTGCGCGCGTATCGGAATGGTTACATCCAAAGGTCTGACCGGGACGTTGCGCGAATATTACCCTAGATCATTTTTATACTTTTTATTATTATTCAGTTTCCCGGCAATACTTCTAAATATAGGTGCGGATATCGCAGGCATGGGTGCGGTAGCGAATTTATTGTTCCCTTCAATAAACTCACAAATATTTTGTGTGCTGTTTACCGCTATTCTTTTAGTATGTATCGTTTATCTCCCTTATCAAAAGATCACAGCTATACTTAGGTATTTATGCCTTACGCTGTTGATGTATTTGGTAGTTCCTTTTATAGTACATGTAGATTGGCGTGAAGTATTCAGGAATACATTCATGCCACATATAACTTTCACTAAAGATTCACTAAATATATTAGTGGCAATACTGGGTACTACTATTTCGCCATACTTATTTTTTTGGCAGGCTACCATGGAAGCCGAAGACATGAAAAAAGGAGTTAAACCTGTAATGGTTAATAAAAGGCTTATTATAAACATGCAGAAAGATGTTAGTTTCGGCATGTTTTTTTCGAATGTGGTGATGTTCTTTATTATACTTACAACCGGTGCGGTTCTTTTTAAAAATGGGTTTCATCAGATAGATACTGTAGAGCAGGCTGCTGCTGCATTAAAACCATTGGCAGGAAACCTTTCTTATTTATTGTTTGCTCTTGGGGTTATAGGTACGGGTTTTTTAGCTATACCTGTTTTATGTGGTTCGCTATCTTATATTTTTTCAGAAACTTTTGGCTGGAAGGGTGGGCTGAACGACAAACTTCATGAGGCTAAAGGCTTTTATACAATTGTAAGCATCTCCCTTATACTGGGTTTGCTTATCAACTCTCTGGGTATCAGCCCTATTAAAGTTTTGGTGTACACCGCTGTGCTATATGGGTTAACAGCTCCCGTACTCATAGCAGTGATCATGCACATTTGTAACAATAAGAAAATAATGGGGCATCGCACCAACAAACCCATTTCAAATATACTTGGGTTCCTTACACTTATACTAATGACAGCAGCAGCTGTACTATTATTGTATTTACAGTTTGTTGCTTAGCCGTAAAGCTCTTCTTTAATGTCTTTATAGTCAAAGCCCATATGTTGAAGTCTTTGCTTGGCCTCATCTATCATAGGGCGCCAGCCACACAGCATAAAACGTGAAGGGATGGCAGGGTCTGCAATTTGTTCGTAGATGTTATGCAGGTATCCTTTTTGATAGTTATTATTTTCTTCTCTTGACAGTGCAATATGGTAACTAAGTTGTGGCAATTTAGTCACAAGTGTCCTCATTTCTTCTTCATACAAGATATCAGCTTTTGTACGTGTGCCAAAGATCAAGTGCAATTTTTTGGTCGGGATATTGTGATGTGCAATATATTGCAACATACTCCTGAATGGTGCTATGCCCGTGCCGGTACAAATAAAATAATAGTCTTTATCA
>Ga0207082_1021_pt2 | contig 37493 bp, 35 predicted proteins | sample Alteio_BWMinHeat_56_FD_153588 | JGI IMG/M metagenome (GOLD analysis project Ga0207082, IMG submission 153588) | Enriched cells from forest soil in Barre Woods Harvard Forest LTER site, Petersham, Massachusetts, United States -... | ecosystem: Environmental > Terrestrial > Soil > Temperate forest >...
TCAAAGCTGAAACTAAGCGGGCATCGCGTTTGTAGATATCTCTGGTAAAGTGAACATGGTTACCAGTTGTATCCTGGAAAGCTGTCAGATATACAATGTGTACGGGTATTTTATTCTGTAATAATTCCCAAACAGTATGGTGCGTATGTATCAATGAATCGAGTTTATCCTGGGTATATTTCTTTTTTTCAATCTCGCCCAAAATATATAAGGCCATTTCCTGAGGTTTATGTAGCCGTATACAACCAGAACTAAGCGCACGATAACTGTTACCAAAATCATTACGATGTGGGGTATCATGTAAATATATATCCCATTTGTTGGGCAGGTTGAATTTTACATACCCTAGTGAGTTATCATCACCAGGATCTTGCTTGTATTGGTATCTTTTAAAATTGGCCATGGTGATCTGAGATGGATCGATCTTATTACCTTTTCTGTCGTAAGCTTTGAGGCCTTTTTTAGCAAGGTATTTTCTGCTACCACTTTTAGAAATACCAGGGCCAACATCCTGTTTCAGAATAGTAGGGGGAACACCCCAAGGTGGGTTGATAACAATATTGGCCATGTTGGCATTGAGAGATGGTGTTTGGCGTACAGGCTTACCAACAACCACGCGCATATGCATCACATCAACCCCTCTTCTTTTAAAGAACAATTCCATCATGGGCACATCAACAATGATATAGGTGCTGTCGGGTATACGCTGCATCCAACGAATACGTTCGAGGTTCACTCTTAATATTTTCTCGATCTCCTGAGGTCCGCGGGATAAAACAGCAAGTGTAGTAGTATCTGTTTTACCAGTTGGTTTTAAGCCTACATAGTACTGGAATGTCTGTACCAACTGGTTTGTGCCGGAAAGAGAATCGGCACCTGGTTTAGCGATCCAAGGCAATTCTCTATTTATAATATACAACACAGCTGCATTCTCATCACTATCCAGTTGTTGTGCATTAGAAATATCTTTTACTATTTCTGTTGAAGATATTAATTGAGAGTCTTTTTCCATGCCCAGATAGCGCAGGTATTCATCTGACAATAATTTATATGCCGGCAGCATACTTCTATATATATTCAGCGATGGAAAACTGCTATCTTCTTTTACCAATATGTCTTTAGCGTTCCAGACAGAATCATTTTTGTGAAACCAGAGAGAATCAACAGAAGCAGGATCCACTTGACCAAAAAGGAGATCGTGTGACGCAGAGAGGTAGCTTTTGGTCATTAAGGTATCAAAGGCTATGAGTTTGTTTACATCAATATTTTTCGAAACTTTTAGTTCTGAATCTAATGAATGTAACCGGCCATAGGCATAGCGTTGCGGGTCCAGGCCATCACTGATCAAGGCTTTTAATTCATTCAAATATATAGTAACTGCTTTGTCTGGTTTATTGTCAGTTATCCAAACAGGTGTATATCCTTTTTGCATATACACGTAGCGCATATTATCTGTTATGGAACGGATATTTTTCAGGTTGACAGAAGTGTCTGCAGGTGGTAGTACCACACTGAGCTTGTCAGGAAAATCGTTGGTATTACCTTGATGAACTACAGCTTTTGCACTGGCAGCATGAGGACGATGCCCACAGGAAAATAAAACAGGGAGTATTAAACACAATAAGATAGCAGCACCTATTCTTCTATCAAATCGTTTACTATCTATATATAGCATAAGGTATGAGGGCAAAATATAGTATAAAACTATTTTATAAATCCAGTTCTTTTAGCGGATCCCAGAATAATATTTTAAAGTTAACAACTTTATCGTCTTTTACAGCTACACCTTCTTTCTTTAATAACTGTTCCATGAGCGTAGGTGGATTAAAATGGTGTTTACCAGTAAGGAGCCCCACCCTGTTCACGACCCTGTGCGCCGGAACCTTGGGTTTTGCTGATGCGCAATTATTCATTGCATAACCAACAAGCCTTGCGCCTGACTTTGCCCCAATAGCAGCAGCAACTGCCCCATAAGTAGTAACCCTGCCTTTGGGCACTGCACGCACCACATCATAAATAATATCAAAAATGTTCTCTTTATTATTCGTTGTTGTCATTTTTTGATCTTTGTTGTAATAGTTGTGTGCGTTGGGGTTCGGCTACTTTTATATAATCGTAAGGACAATTAAGGCAACCATTACCGCAGCAATACCCTCTTTTGAGTAGATAATGTGCAGTAAAGACCAATCTGCCATCGGGGAGCAGGTAGTAGTCAAGGTTATCTTGTGGGTTGGTGGTCATTTGTAAATATTTACACTTTCTTTGATTCAGCCTATTGTGAATGCTCAGGGGATCCAGCTAAAGGGCGGGATGACGCCTTGATTATTATTTAATATCTGTTACAGTACTGGTACCATTTTCTTTTCCTAAAAACCTTTCTGGTATGGTGATGCCTGTTTGGGGTAGGGAGAAGGAGATATAATAGATAGTACGGCCTTCTGCCAAGTGCATTTTCTCGTAGTAGGTTTGTATGGCTAATGCCCCTACTGCCTTGCCTGTACCATAAATATCTACCATGTTCTCATGAATAGTACAAGCTTGCTCAGCTATAGTTTCTAAAGTAAAATCATAGAGCTCTTTAGAGTCTGTTTTGAGGTTGATGCGACCACCGGGAGCCAGTATTTGCTGGTATTGATGTAAAAAGCGGGCATGTGTGAGGCGATTCTTGGCACGTGACAAACGCAAGAAAGGGTCGGGGAAAATGATCCATATCTCTGATACCTCACCCATGGCAAAGTATTTAGTGATCTGCTCTATCTGTATACGCAGAAAGCCTACATTATCCAAGCCTTCTTTCATGGCGATATTAGCTCCCATATACATACGGTTGCCTTTGATATCCACACCAATATAATTTCTAGACTTATCCTGCCTGCCTAAACCAACGCTGTATTCACCTCTGCCACAAGCTAATTCAAGCACAACAGGGTTGTTGTTCTTAAAAAATTTTAACCAGTTTCCCTTGGCAGTTTCGGGATATTGCAGTACATTAGATAATGAATTGAGCGCCTGAAAGCGTATTAATTTCTTTTGACCCATAAATTTCACAAAATTACAATAAACGTAAGCTATTAAAACACCTTTAAAAAAAAGATAAACATGAAACGTAAACTTTTACTACTTGCTGCTGTTGGTGGCTTTTTTAGTATTACATTATCAAGCTACAATTCAGGATTAACCAGCGGTTATCCGGGTGGTGGAAATCATACGGGCGTACCTACTGCAATAGGTAATAAAACTTGTGGTTCAGGTGGTGGTTGCCATTCTTTGCAACCAGGATCTGCTACGTTGCAATTGTGGGATGCGACAACCGGCAATGTAGTTATAAGCCCATTCTCTTTTAGAACTGATCACTCTTATAGGGTGTTAATGACATTTAATCCTACCGCTGGCGATAATACTTCCGGTACATCACGCTCTTTCGGTTTTCAATTATCATCATATGTTAAGTCTGCCGGATCAGTAGTTTCTGCCCCTGGTGGTGGTAGTGGTGATTTCAGCAGCCCTTCTACCGGCTCGGCATTAGGTAATGCACCTAGTTCGAGTTTTTATGCCCCTTATATTGCTAATGGTTGTAGCATGGTTGAACAAGCCACCAAAATACAATCCATGTATACAAAAGGTGTGTTTCATGACAGTGCATGGGTAGCATGGTTCCCTTCGGATACTGCAAGTACAGGACAATTAATTGATTCTGTTACCTTCTATTGTGTATTTGTAATGACAGATACCAGTAACTACAACCTTGTACCTGGTATTGGCGTACCTAATAATGGTTTGGATATTTATGGTTCAGGACAGTCATTTACTTACCACAGGCATACACTTGATGTAGCCAAAGTATTTAATAATGTTACCATTACTGCTTATCCTAATCCAACCACTTCTGATCTGCACATTGCAATGAATGGTGCACAAACAGGTAACTATACTGTAAACGTATATGATCTGAGCGGCAGGATTATCAGCACACAAATTGTGAATGTGAATAGCAGTGTGTACACTTTTTACCTGAACTCAGGCAACTGGCCTACAGGTATGTATCAGGTACAATTGCTGAAAGATGATGCGAGTCATACGATGTCTGTAATAAAACAATAGACCTCTCCCGGCCTCTCCGAAGGAGAGGTGACTAGTGATGAATTTATAAACGATCCCTCTTGCAATGCAAGGGGGATTTTTGTTTGCCTACGTTGACTCATATTAGACAATTGATATAGTCTACCTATATTTTTTATTTCAAGATCAATTTAATATCTTAATGTTCACTAAACCATCTGCACATGAAAAAGAACTTTATTCTACTCACATTTTTATTGGGTTTTATTGTTATTATTTTTTCGAGTTATAGTAGTGGGTTGACTTGTACTACTTCGAATTGCACTGCATCCGGGTGTCATAAAGCGCAGCCAGGTAGTGCACGAATACAATTATTTGATAAGACCACAGGAAGTGTTGTTACGAGCCCCTTCTTGTACTATACTAACCATAGTTATCGAATAATAATGGCGTTTAATCCAACGGCAGGAGATAGTACCAGTCATACATCAAGGGCATTCGGTTTCTTTCTTTCCTCTGTTTCAAAAAATATCAGTGGAAGTGCAAAACTAAGTCCAACAGGTTTTATAAGTCCGTTAACCGGTGCTGCAAGCGGCAGTGAAGGATCTTCTGCTTTTTATGATGCGTCCATTTGCACAAGTTCTAACTATATTACCAACGCAGTGAAAACTCACTCATTATACACTACAGGAGTTTTTCATGATAGCGCTTGGGTAGATTGGTTTCCTTCTGATACTGCGACAACAGGTGAAATGCTGGACTCAGTCACATTTTATGTCCATTTTATAATGACTGATACTGTTAATTACCATACCTTATCAGGTGATTCTACTATACCCAATGTGGATATAAATGGGTTGGGACAATCATTTACTTATCTACGTATACATGATCAAGTATCCAATGTCTTTGAGCATGTAAATATCAATGCCTACCCCAACCCAACTAAAAACGAATTGTACATAACAATGAGTGGTGCACAAACGGGTGACTATACTGTGAATGTATATGACCTGAATGGCAGAAGCATAGACAAAGAAATGGTGAATGTGAATAGTAGTAATTACACGATTATGCTACATACTGAAAACTGGCCGATGGGCATGTATATGGTACAGTTGGAGAAAGATGGGGCAAGTCATACTATGACCGTGGCGAAAAAATAAGTACACAAAAGAAAAAATGTAAAAAATCCCCTGAATAAGGGGATTTTTAGTTGGGGTAACAATGCCATATTGAGGAAGTTTATCGTAAAAAAATACCGATTCGTCGCAAAGCTGGGTTTTAATTAAATTTTAATACCTAAATTGGTGCAACTTATTAATTATCAATTAAATAATATAAAAAGAAGGCAATGAAAAAAAGAGTTTTACTATTTTCTGTCGTGATGTTATTGGGGTACATATCTCTATCTAGTTATCAATCTGGACTAGCACTTATATATGGGCAAAATGCTACAGGCGCCAATGGAACTGCAACTAGTTGCGGAGGTGGCGGCTGCCATGGTGGTAATTCGGCAAATACAACAGTTACAATTACTGTAGATTCCGGAACCATTGCTGTTAATCATTATAAGCCAGGGAAGACATATACGATAAGAATACACGGCACCAATTCTTCTAATCTTGCAGCTTTCGGATTTCAGTTCTCATCGGTAAGTGGCACAGGTACATCACAGGTAAATGCAGGCAGTTATGGTACATTACCTACCGGTATTCACAGTGCGACCATTTCGGGCATTAAAATTGTAGAGCAAAGCTATGCCCTTAGACCAGCTATTGCCGGAGTATATGATACCTCTTTTAGCTGGACGGCGCCAGCAGCAGGAACTGGAACAGTAACTATGTATTGCACATTAAACTCCGTAAATGGTAACGGGACTAATGATCCTGCAGATGTTTCGCACAATACTAATACACAGCTTACAGAACTGTCTTCAGTTACTGTTAACAATGTGTTTGATAACATGAGTTTGAACTTATACCCAAATCCTGTAGTAAATACTTTGCACGTGCAAATGGCACAGGCTACTGAAGGTAATTATAGTATAGCTGTGTTTGACCTAAATGGTAAAATGCTGCTACACGAGGAGACAGTTGTAAACAACAATAATTATGAAATGAGCATCAATACCAGCAACTGGAACAGCGGTTTGTACCTGGTGCAAATAGCAAAAGACGGCGCTGTCAAAACAATGAAAGTTATTAAATAAACATCAACCATTTTTTGAATAAAAAAGGCAGCGATATCGCTGCCTTTTTTATTACTTATTTTTTAGAAAATGTTTTGCTATTTTGTTTGCAATTAACCAACTATGAAAAAAAATATTGTTCTTTCATCCGTTCTTATTTGTTTTGTTTATTTGGTATGCAGTGGGTATAGATTAGGCCCTGCTAAATATGGCGCCGGTAATTGTACCGGAAGTACAGGTGGCCCCAAAAGCTGCGGTGGCACAGGATGCCATGCTAATAACAACAGCAATACGCTGGATACCATTACTGTAATTGATAAAACTACAGGAGTACCTACGGTCTCTTATATACCAGGACAAACATATACCGTGATGCTTACTGGTACTAACAATAGTTCACTACCCAAATTCGGGTTTCAGGTATCAGCAACATTGATAGATAATTCGCAAGCGGGGACCATGGCAATTACTACCACACCACATATACAAGCAACAACTACAGGGAGTATAACAATTATAGAGAACAGTAATAGTATCGATGCCGTTTCAGGCAGATATATATGACACAGTTTGACTGGACGGCACCAGCGACAGGGAGTGGCTATGTAACATTTTACGGTATTCTATGTGCTGTAGATGGGGATGGTTATGCAACCAGTAGCGATATTCCTAACCCGGCCAATAATCTAATATTGCATGAACAAACGAGTGCTGTAAAAATGCAGACGAACAACAATCAGCTAAAAATAGTCCCTAACCCATTTAGCGAACATCTGTATTTAGAAGTTGGGACTGAAAAAGGGGATATTGCTGTTAGTGTGTTTAATATTAGTGGCATTACAATTGCAAAAACAAAAATTAGCGCCAACAACAATGCAACTGAAATTAATACAAGTAGTTGGGCAAAAGGGATATATTTTGTACAAATCACAAACGATGGTATTATACAAACCATGCAGGTGGTAAAGGAATAATTGCCGCCATCCATATTAAGAACGAAAGAACTATTTTATATTTTTTCTATTCCGCTTGCAGATATAGCATATAATATGTTATTTAGTACTAATTAAAATCATTTACATGGATCGCACTCAGGCATTTTTAGCTTTAGCATTCTTATACCCTTGATGATCTTCTTCATGATCCTAGCGGTATTGTTGATAATTGCACATTGGAAGATATATACCAAGGCAGGAGAACCAGGTTGGGCTGTGCTTATACCTTTCTACGGAATAATAGTAATGTTGAAAATAGTAGGTAAACCATGGTGGTGGTTATTATTAATGTTCATACCTATTGTAAATATTGTATTTGCAGTTTGGTCTGTTAATATGCTATCTAAAAGTTTTGGGAAGGATGAGGCATTTACAGTAGGTCTCATCTTTTTAGGTTTCATTTTTTATCCTATTCTTGCTTTTAGTAGCGCTAAATACATGGGGCCTTATGGCGATCCTGTGGCATACAAAGCCTATCGCGATAAACAACAACAACGATGGGATTTTGACGTATCACAAAATCAACAACAAATCTAAGTATTAAGTAAACAAATAGACAAGGCATAAAAAAGCATAACACCATCTACAAGGCCAAGATAGGCTTTATCTGATGAATGGATCTTTACATAATCTATGACCCATTTAGTGACAACTGCTGTTATTAACGCGCCTGCGAACCTTGGAAGGGATTGAAACCTGAGATACTGTATAGCACTAAGCATAGTGAATAAAATGATAGTGAAGTTCATAAGCCGGTAGCTATTCTTAAAACCTATAATATTAGGAAGGGTAAAAATACCTGCATCGAGATCTGTCTGCATATCACGTATATCAAAAGCAATACAGAGTGTAAGCATAAAAACAAAACGTATCAATATCTCATAGGGATAATTGAGCATTGATACATTCCAATATATCATTGGTAACATACTTGTAACAATGGTCCATACGCTTGTAAGTACCATGATCTTTATCCAGCCAAACTCGCGTATGGTCTTACGACGGGTAAAGGGCAATAGAGGTAACGAATATGCCAGTGACAAACACCCCAACACCAGGCACCAGGCCCATATTTTATATGAAAGAAAGAACAGACTAACTGCTAAAAGAATAAAGCCTGTAACCAAGCAAACATAATGCCACAGCATAAAGTGCTTTGACCATACATACCTATCTGATAGTTTTTCCGTAGTTCTTTTCATAAGATGGTGTGCATTGTAAACCATTAATGTGCAACCAAATACGAAGGTGTGAAGTGGGGAAAATAAGGATGGAGGATGCCTAATGATCAATTGCTCAGTAGCCATGCACAAGCCTACAGCGCAGCATGCCGCAAAGACACTTGTGAATAATAGCCACTCTATGATCTGTTTCATGATTAATAGTGAACAATGAACAACGCACAGTGAACCGTGGACAACGTACGGTGAACGGTGAACCGTTAGTTATACAAAGTTAGGGTGTCAATTATAACGGAATGTTACCATGCTTTCTTTTAGGGTTAACAACCACTTTTTGTTCCAGCATTTTGTAGGCCTTGATCAATTTAGCACGTGTTTGCTCTGGCAAAATGACCTCATCAATAAATCCACGTGCTGCTGCGCCATAAGGGTTAGCAAATTTTTCGAGGTATTCGTTCTCTTTTTCTTTCAGTTTGCCTTCGTGATCTTCTGCATCTGCAATTTCTTTTTTGAAGATGATCTCTGCTGCGCCTTTGGCTCCCATTACTGCTATCTCGGCAGTTGGCCATGCAAAATTCATATCAGCACCTATATGCTTAGAGTTCATTACATCATAAGCTCCGCCATAAGCCTTGCGTGTGATGACAGTTATTTTAGGGACTGTAGCTTCGCTTAATGCATAAAGTAATTTAGCCCCATTCGTAATGATACCATTCCATTCCTGGTCGGTCCCCGGCAAGAAGCCCGGCACATCTACCAATACTAATAAAGGGATATTGAAGGCATCGCAAAAACGGGTGAATCGTGCTCCTTTTTTACTGGCATTGATATCAAGTACACCAGCAAGACTTGCAGGTTGGTTGGCTACTATACCTATACTACGCCCGGCAATACGAGCAAAACCTACTACAATATTCTCTGCATAATCTTTATGTACTTCAAGAAAAGAACCCTCATCAGTAACCTCTTCTATCACTTCTTTAATATCGTATGGCTGATTAGGATTTGCAGGTATGATATCATTTAATTTGGTTCTCACCTCATCACCCATCTCATATGCATATACCGGTGCATCTTCTTCACAGTTCTGAGGCATATAGCTAAGTAGTTTCTTCAACTGTTCAATACACTCCAGCTCGTTTGCGCATGCGAAATGCGTAACACCTGAGCGTGAAGCGTGTGTATGTGCTCCGCCAAGTTCCTCACTGGTCACATTTTCATGTGTAACAGTTTTTACCACATTTGGTCCTGTAACGAACATGTAAGAAGTATGTTCGACCATCAAAACAAAATCGGTAATAGCAGGAGAATATACTGCACCACCGGCACATGGGCCCATGATGGCAGACAACTGAGGAATAACGCCTGATGACTTTACATTACGATGGAAAATATCGGCATATCCACCCAAAGAAACGACACCTTCCTGTATACGGGCGCCACCACTATCATTCAGACCAATAACAGGTGCACCATTTTGAATAGCGAGATCCATGATCTTGCAGATCTTCTCGGCATGCGTTTCTGAAAGGCTACCACCAAACACTGTGAAATCCTGAGAATATACATAAACCAGGCGGCCATTAATAGTACCGTAACCTGTCACAACACCATCACCCATGTATATTTCATTCTCCATGCCAAAATCACGGCTACGGTGGGTAACAAACATACCTATCTCTTCAAACGAACCTTCATCTAATAATATTTGAAGACGTTCGCGGGCTGTAAGCTTACCTTTTTTATGTTGGGCTTCAATACGTTTAGTACCGCCACCTTTTAATGCTTCTTCCGCCTTCTTATTTAATAATGATATTTTATCCATACAAGGAACTGAATGAGGGGACAAACCTAATGCAAATGCAGGAAACTTGGTATAAATAAGTCAAAAATCGAAAGTTAGAAGTCAAAAGAGTTTATGATAAAACATGAAACGTAATTGGCCATTATATGCTTTATTCACAGAAAGCGCATATTCTTTTTGTACAATATATTAAACCTTTATAAAAGGGTAATAACTTAGCTCTAAAATCCGGACCATGCGCAGACTCATTATACTTGTTTGTATTCTTTTTTTCAGCAACCTTGCAGAGGCGCAGCATATTGAACATTATACTGCAGATGCTCTAATGGCAAGGATTGTCAAAAAAGACACACTTTATATTATTCATTTTTGGGCAACATGGTGCGGCCCTTGTGTGAAAGAGATGCAGGTGTATAACCAATTACAGAAAAAATATGAGGGTAGTATTGTGAAGATCATTTTGGTAAGCCTGGACAGAGATAGAGACTATCCACAGAAAATTGCCAAATTCGCCGACAAGAAAAATCTTACAAGTGAAATCATCTGGTTGAGTGATAATGACCCTAACTATTATGTACCTAGAATAGATGAAACCTGGCAAGGGTCCATACCAGCAACACTGATCATACAACCATCAAAATATTTCAGGCAGTTTGTGGAAGGTGAAGCAACAGCGGGCCAGATAGCAGCTATTGCAGACAAGCAATTATCATTATAAAAAGAAAGGAATTGTTTTACAAAAGATCATACAGGCAACTAAACAAAGTGCTCGAGAATGAGAATTTCGAGCCGATGTTGAGTTGGGGGATACGAATGGCTATTGCAGCCATGATACCGCTTATCTGGGGTATCATGACCAATCATATAAACGAGGCAACATGGATCACATTGACAGCAGAATGTATTTGCTGGGTAGAGCTGAAAGGGGGATATGCCTGGCGTATCCGTATATTGCTAATGGGGTCAATACTATCTGTAATATTTGCCACCATCGGTACATTGACAGCTGAAAACATATGGCTGAGTGTCCTGTTCATGCTATTTGCCGGATTCATATCCGGGATGTTCAAAAATCTTGGAGATAAGGGAAGTGGTCTTTCTATTTGTGTGTATTTGTTATTCATCATTTGTAATGCCTATCCCGAGAATTCATTTTTTAAAGTAAAAGAACGCAGCCTGCTGGTAGGTATTGGTGCTATTTGGACTGTAGGGGTAAGTCTGGCTATAACACTACTCACACCAACCGGGCAGCCTTACAGAAGGCAGATAGCTTTGATCTGGCGTGCTATTTCCGGATTGCTGGGTGAGGTATCAACCAATTGGGAAAAGAATAAACGCAGTAGTATACGGGAAATATACCTGAAAGAAAAAGAAGTACGCACAGCTTTGGATAGTTCGTTCCAGTTTTTTGAGGCGATGGCGCACCAGGTAAGTGAAAAACAAAAAGATGAATACCAACTGGCACAGTTGCGAAAAGTAACCGCACTTGTGTCTGTGAACATCATAGCTATTAGTGAAGAAACAGAATTGCTGCAAATAAAAGAAACAGAAAGCACACTGAAAATAAAACTCTCATCCTTATTCAGAACATTGCAGCAAACAGTGGAACATATGGCAGTATATGTTGCCACACTAAAACCGGAAGAGAAACTTCTTGTAAACTCCAGGTTGAGCCGTTTGCAGAAACTGATACTTGTTATCAAAGAATATGAGGGGCCAAAACATGAAAAACAACAAAAAAGCATTGACCGTATTTTACAACTTACAGAGCGCAGTATACGCCTGATAGAAAAAGGAATGACGCAGATAGATCTTTTAGGAAAAGACCTTCCTGCATACCACTCATTCTCGCTTGTAAAAACCGTATTTAGCCTTCACCCGAAACATTGGTGGCAGAATGTAAAAATATTGTTCAGCTTCAATTCATTTACTACGCGATTTGCTTTGCGCATAGCAGTAGCCGCCAGCATCGCTTTGTTTATTTATAAATGGTTCCATATAGATCATGGATATTGGCTGCCTTTTAGTGTGATCATAGTGATGCAACCCTATTTTGGGGCTACTTTTAAAAAAGCTGTTGATCGTATAGTTGGCACCTTACTCGGCGGACTTGCAGGTAGCCTATTCCTCTATTTTCATTGGGGCATGCATATAAAAGAGATCGTGCTGACTATTAGTTTTATAATGATGGTATATTATCTGCGCAGAAATTATGCCATCGCTGCTTTTTTCATTACACTCAACCTTGTATTGCTCTTCAATATAGAAGCTGTGATGAGCACAACTGTATTGATAACACGTTTTTTATCTACCATAGGTGGTGCCTCACTGGCTGTAATTGCTGGATTTGCATTCCTACCTCATTGGGATAAAAAATGGTTACCTATACATTTCGCAGAAGCGGTACAAACCAACTATAACTATTTTATAGCCAGTTTCTTTAAACATAAAAATGGTTTTAACTGGATACGATATAAAAGGACTTCCGAATCGAAGAACAGTAGTGCTTTTGATTCATTCAACAGATACTTGCAGGAACCCGGAAATACACAAAAGGAAACTATTTTCTATGAATTGATCACACACAATATCCGCATCACCCGCGACCTGAACCATCTGCACCTTGAAGGTGAGCATAAACTTCCCGGGCATATTATATCTCCAAGATCGCAACAAACTAAAATAAATGAATGCTTGCTGTGGTTCAACAAAGTAACGGAGACATTACATTATTTTGACCCTGAAATAAAAGAGGCTGACCCGGTATTGAATGAACAAATACTCACTAATTATCAATTTAGTGAAGCGCAAATGCAATATGTAGAAAGATTGCTGATAGAGTTGAAAACCATGTACCAGGATATGATGCGGTATGTTGATGAAACTGCGGCAAACAATATTATTTAACCAGTATATCGTAGTTTAGCAGCTATGAATTACCTGGCACATGCATATTTATCGTTCGGTGATAGTGAAATACTAACCGGGAACCTGATAGCAGATCATGTGAAAGGGAAACTGGCACTTGATAAATATCCCGAGAAAATAAAACAAGGTATTATACTACACCGGAGAATAGATGAATATACTGACCAGCACCCTGCTACCAAACGTGCCTCTATATATTTCAAACCCCAATATGGATTGTATGCGAACCCGATAATTGACTGCCTGTACGATCATTACCTGGCCAACGACCCCAAACTTTTCACATCAGAATCTGAGCTACTGAAATACACACAAGAAACATATAATAAAGCATTATTACAGGAAGCCTATTTTCCTGAAAAATTTGCATCCTATTTTCCTCATATGTGCGAGCACAATTGGCTATATAACTACCGTACTATGCCCGGCATTAAACGTTCTTTGGTAGGATTGAACCGACGAGCCATTCATATGCCTGACTCACAAAACGCTTATGAGACCTTTGTGACCCACTATTATATATTGGCACAATGTTATTATGAATTCATAGATGACGTAATTAAATTTGTTAAAATTGAGTTAAGCAAATAATATACGTTCTTTGTAAAATTATTTTTGCCGTTTTACCAACCACACTGAGATAGATATAGCAACATGCGCAGATTCCCCACTTCATATATAGTATTCCCTTTTTTACTTATCATTTTCCTTGCCTGTCATTCAAACAATGCACCACTTACTGCACGCACACCTCCTAAAAATTTTCAGGATACACCAGTAAAGAATACGTTTGGAGCACTTGAATATGCAGATACTACAACACAGGATGCCAAAAATATAATCAGCAAACTGGATGCTTATTATCAGGCACAGTCACGCGCAGGATTTAATGGCAGTGTGTTAGTGGGATATAAAGGCAAGGTGCTTTATGAACGTTATTATGGTTACAGCAACCGAGAAAGCAAAGTACCGCTTAACAAGACAAGCAGTACACAACTTGCGTCCATATCAAAAACATTTACAGGAGCTGCTATATTGTATCTGAATGAACGTAAATATCTGAAAATAGATGACCCTGTAACAAAGTATATCAAAAACTTTCCTTACCCTGCTGTAACAATTCGCATGCTCTTAAATCATAGATCAGGCGTACCAGACTATACCAAATGGGTACCTAATTACAGGAAAGACTTCAATACCCCCATCTCTAATGATGAGATGATCCAGATGCTGATAAAATATAAACCGGGATTAGAATCAAGACCTAATACCAGATTCAAATACTGTAATACGAATTTCGCGATATTGGCAAAAGTGATAGAGGAAGTAACAGAGATGAACTATCCTTATTTCATGAACCAATATATTTTCTTACCACTTGGCATGAACCATACATTTGTGTATGAGCCTAAAAAAGGCTTACCATCAAATGCTTCCATAAGCTATAAATACAACTGGAGGCGTGAACCTAATATGTTTGCAGACGGTGTGTATGGTGATAAAAATATTTACAGTACCGTTGAAGACATGTACCGTTGGGACCAGTCTTTTTATCAAAACATATTATTGAGCAATGAGACCATAGAGCTGGCTTATGGCCCATGTTCTTTTGAGAAAAAGGGCGTAAAAAATTATGGTCTCGGATGGCGTATGCTATGCTATCCAAATGGCAATAAGATCATTTACCACAATGGCTGGTGGCATGGTAACAATACTTCTTTCTATCGTTTCATTGGAGATAATTTCACCATCATCATCTTAGGCAATAAATTCAACAATGGCATTTATCACCAGGCACCAATGATATTTAGCATCATTAAAGGCATATCTGCCGATAATGGTTTTGATACAGAAGGATAATCCTTATAAAGAAGTATCTATTTTCACATTCTAATTTTATTTTAAATCATTTTAAATCTTTCACCTATGACAAAAAATATACTATTCTTATCATTCTCTTTATTGTTTGTTCTACCAATAATTGCACAAACACATTTTACACATGTAGATTGCGGAACAGAGTTTACTGTAGCTGTTCGTTCTGATAGTACATTATGGGCATGGGGATTTAATGGTAATGGGCAGCTTGGCCTTCCATCCATAGCAGATACAAACGTACCTGTGCAAGTTGCGGCAACTAGGAAATGGATATTTGCTACTACTGGAGCTTTTCACACTTTTGCAATTAGTACTGATAGCACCTTATGGGGTTGTGGGTTTAATCAGGAAGGCAATCTTGGGAAAGGCAGTAATGAGACCTCTGTATTAAACTTAACACAAATAAGTGCAACCAGCCATTGGAGAACAATAACAGGTGGATATGTACATAGTGCAGCAATACGCAATGATGGTACTCTATGGACCACAGGATGGAATATGTATGGTCAGTTAGGCCTTGGCGATACAACAACTAGAATCATCTTTTCCCAAGTAGATACTAGCCATACATGGAAACTGGCATCAGCAGGTGGTATAATGACATATGCTATTAAAAATGATGGTACACTTTGGGGTTGGGGATATAATGGAGACGGAGAATTGGGATCGGGAAACACAATCAGTCAATCGAAACCAACACAAATAGGTAGTGCCAATAATTGGGTAGCTGTAAGTGCAGGGTTTCAATTTGGTATAGCTTTAAAAGCAGATGGTACAATATGGAGTTGGGGCTTCAATGGCAATGGACAATTAGGAAGATCAACCAGTGGAATGTTAGATTCAGTAGTAACACAAATAGGATCTGCAAATAATTGGAAAACCATTGCAGCTGGAAGTGGCTTTGCTTTTGCCATAAAATCTGATAGTACACTTTGGGGATGGGGATACAATGGTCAGGGACAATTAGGAATATCTATTTCAACTACAATAAGTACCCCAACACAAATAGGTACAGATAATGACTGGAAGTATATTTCCGGTGCTGATGGCGCTATAGTATCCGGATCAGTTTATGGATTGCATTCCGCAGGTTTTAAGACTGCAGCAAAAGGCATTTGTACTGCAGGAGCAGATTATGAAGGACAATTAGGCAATGGATTCACATCATCATCACCCCAAGCTTATTTTGATTGTTCTGTAGCAGAGTTGGTTGGTGTAGCAAGTATACCAAATAACCCAGCGCAAATAGTTATCTATCCAAACCCGGCTTCAGATCTTGCTTATGTAGAGATACCAGGAGTATCAAATGAAAGAGTATCTATGGTAATCGCTGCTGTAAATGGTAAAATTTGTATGGAACAAGAAGCAACAACGGGGGCAAAGACAGAAATAAACATCAAGTCCTTAGCACCAGGCAGTTATTTTGTGAGCATAAATAAAGGGCAAGGTATTGTGTACCATGCCCTATTAATAAAACAATAATTAAGTATCTGGGCTACCTGCTGTAGTTTGGAGCTTCTTTAGTTATCACGATATCATGTGGATGGCTTTCTGCCATACTTGCAGTGGTGATGCGTATGAACTGCGCATCATCCTGTAAAGCCTTAATATCTTTAGCGCCACAATAACCCATACCTGCGCGAAGACCACCAACAAACTGTTGAACCACCTCGCTCAATGTACCTTTATATGGTACACGACCAACAATACCTTCGGGAACCAGTTTTTTGATATCAGCTTCAACATCCTGAAAATAACGGTCTTTTGAACCTTCCTGCATGGCTTCAACAGAACCCATACCGCGGTATGATTTAAATTTACGTCCTTCATAAATGATGGTCTCGCCAGGGCTTTCTTCCGTACCAGCGAAGATAGAGCCAGCCATTACTGCGGTAGCACCTGCAGCCAAGGCCTTCACCATATCGCCTGTATAACGGATACCGCCATCAGCAATAACCGGAATTCCTTTAGCTTTTAAAGCCTGAGCCGCTTCCATAACAGCAGTTAACTGAGGGGCACCTGCACCCGTTACGATACGTGTAGTACAAATAGAACCAGGTCCAACACCAACTTTCACGGCATCAGCACCAGCATCAGCAAGGGCTTTTGCACCTGCAGCAGTAGCTACATTACCACCTATAAGCGGAATTGTTTTGAAATTCTTTTTTACGGTCTTTACCATTTCCAAAACACCCCTTGAATGGCCATGTGCACTATCGAGGGTAATAATATCAACACCTGCATTCTTAAGTGCATCTACCCTATCCAGCGTATCGGCAGTGATACCAACTGCTGCACCAACTAACAAACGGCCAAAACCATCTTTACCTGCATTGGGGTGACTCTTTAAATGAAGAATATCACGGAAAGTAATGAGACCAATAAGTTTATTCTTTTTATCAACTATAGGAAGTTTTTCGATCTTGTATTGCTCCAGTATGCCCTCGGCTTTTGCCATGCTGGTACCGGCAACTGCAGTTACGAGGTTTTCTTTGGTCATGATCTCACTCACCTTTTTCTTTGTATTCTTTTCGAAACGAAGATCACGGTTTGTAAGGATACCGACCAATTGTTTGGCCTCATTCACTATGGGGATACCACCAATCTTATTATCACGCATCAACTTGATCGCATCAGCTACAGAAGCATTGGGCATTAATGTAATAGGATCAATAATAAGGCCGCTTTCAGAACGCTTTACTTTTCTTACCAATTCAGCTTGTTTTTCAATACTCATGTTCTTGTGTAGAATGCCAAGACCACCTTCACGAGCCAATGCTATAGCTAAACGGTCTTCTGTAACCGTATCCATAGCAGCAGATATCATAGGGATATTTAATGTTATATCCTTTGTCAGTTTGATCGCAGTGCTTACTTCGCGTGGGAGGACTTCAGAGTAGGAAGGCACAAGGAGTACATCATCAAATGTAAGGCCTTCGCCATAGAACTTAGATTTTATTGCCATGTGCAAAGATATAACACAGAAGTGAAAAATGAAAAATAGGTTTTTAGAATATCACTATAAGCACATCATACTTCCGGTTACAAATCTAAATTTTTATAAAATCTCATGTGATGAGATACAACTTAAAACCGAATATTGAACCACCTGCAAAACTGCATGAATAACAGTATACAGCCCTAAAATAGTTTTCAGGATAGTTTCAAGAAAAATCTGCTTTCTATAAACACATAATTAAATAACACAATATTAATATTAACAATATTAAAACATTACATGCCCTGCAATTCGTCATTACGACCTTAAAAATGGATATGCTAGGACATAATTGGGCGTTAATGAAAACCCCTTATGAAATAAAAAATAAACCTCCTTTCTAACAAGTTTTGGATAAAATGTGCTAATCATTAGAGCCGTACTTAGGGTATTTAATCAATTTCATTACTATAGCCAATAGCAACACAAAAAGTATACAAATACCTCCAGCTAAAACCAACCAGATCTTCCAATCCGGATTTGCAGACAATAACATCATCATAGACCTTGCGATTTTTGATATACCTGATTGAATAAATACCAGCATAACTATTACAGGAAGTGAAACAAACAATAGTAACCCTGTATAGCGCAATAGTATATAGCGGAATAAATACGAAGTATCGTAACCTAATTGTAATAACTGACCGATAGATGATCTAGCTCTAAAAAGAGTAAGCTTCGCGAATAACAGGAAAGCCATTATGCAACTACCTAGCATAAGTGCAGCCATAATTAATAATGCTTTATTTGCCCAACCTGAAATGATACGAGCTTTGTTCCAGTGCAGTTGTTCAGTATTGGTTATGTAATGATTACGTTGCAGATAATCAATAAAACTATTCGCTGAAGGATCTTTCACTTTCACCAACAATCGTGTTGGTGCCATAGGTTGTTTGCCAAATATTCTTTCATTAATGACCATAAACGAATCTGGCACAAGGATAGATGCAACACGGTCCGTAAACCCAACAATAGAAGCATTATATACTTTTTGTACTGTGTTACTATCTCCTACAATCAACTTCAAGGCAAGATTCTTTACCATTGGATCAGACATAGGAAATAAGTTCCGACTGGAAGCAAAATTAAAATTGTACAGGCTTTGCAGATCGCGGGGAACAATGATGGGTACAGAAGGACTTGTGGGTTCCCAATACCAGTCAACAGGTGGATTGTCAATAAAACTTGTGTTTACAGTCTCAACCGTTAAAGGAGTAGTTAAAACATTATTACCTAATTGCAACTTAAGGGTAAAGCTGTTAGCAGTCAATTCTTCTACACCTTGTACCTCGGGGGCATATCGCAGTTCCTCTGTTTCGCGGCCCGAAAAAACAAGTATCTTATTTTTGATAAGGTCGCTTTCATATTTCTTGCTAATTGTCAGAAAGGTACTTCCGGAATTATCATTATTATTGTTACCATAAAGCATTTGATGAAAATTCGACCATGCTAAAACAGATAACATAAATAGGCTCAAACCAATGAATAGCACTGACAAGGCCACCCAGAAGCGTAGTTTACTACTACCCCAAACTAACAACTTGCCTACTAGTCTATTTCTTTGCTGGTTGAACCTCACAATTGCATTTTTTGAGTGTAATAAAAATGATCATCTTCTTTTAAAGAGGTGATCATCATACCTGCCCTGTTTAGTCTTACAACTTCTGTTACCAAGTGGATAGCTGCTTCTGTTTGTACGTCATCGAGCCAGGCAAAAGGTTCATCCAACAATAGCCATTCGAATGGCTGCAGGAGCGCACGTATTATAGCTATCTTTTGCTGCTCTCCAAAGGATAATATCGAAACCCTTTTATCCTTCTTATCCAACAGCTCCATTCTTTGTAACCAAAGTTCCAGCTCCTGTTTTGAGACCGTATTGGTCATCAATCTTTTTATTTCAAGATTTTCTAAAAGTGTAAGATCAGGGAATAACCTAATATCCTGAAAAACAATGCTAATATGAGTAGCTCTTAATAATGATAGATGGTTTAAAGTGATGCCGGAAAGATTATAGCTATCACTATGCACAATGCCATCTAAGTTTTTGAACAAGCCATAGAGCGTATGGATCAATAAAGTTTTACCAGTGCCGGAAGCTCCATATACCAAAACACAATTTCCCTGATTGAAAACTACTTCTTTGCCCCAAATACCTGATTGGGCACATTGTGATTCAGTAAAAAACTTAGGAAATACCCCCTTCAGCGATAACTGCATGAATAAATATAGTTAATGCAATTTTCAAAAAATAATCAATTGTTAAATGGTTTGAGATAATTTAATATTCTTGCACTTTTCAGACACTCATGGCTCATGTTTTTTTATTACATTTATAGTCATGATAGCAAGGATATTTGATATAGTTGAAACCATGAGCAAGCAACAGCCTGATGGCATTATGCTTGCAGCCAAAGAAAATAGCAATTGGAATACCTATAGTTATAAAAAAGTCTGGGATACAGCCCGCTCATTGGCCGGAGGCATGCTTTCATTAGGCATCAACAACCAGGTATTGGAATCGGAACAACAGGAAAAGATCGCTATCATATCTCCTAACCGGCCTGAATGGCTCATTACAGATATTGGGGTTCAATTAACAGGAGCAGTGCTGACCCCTATCTATCCCACTATCAGTCCACACGAGATCGAATTTATACTCAGAGATGCTGGTGTACGCACCATATTTGTTGCCAATAAAGACCTTTACGAACGGTTCAAAGATGCATTTACAAATATTCCTGAACTAAAACATATTTATACATTTGATGTTGTAGCAGGTGTTGCTAACTGGAAAGAACTGATAAATAAAAACTTACAACCCGATGAAGAAGTGACTAGGCGAATAAGCCAGGAAACACTCGCGACTATTATTTACACGTCTGGCACTACCGGTGACCCAAAAGGTGTAATGCTTAGTCATAAAAACATTGTTTGCAATGTGCAGGATAGTTTACCTGCCTTCACTTTTGCAAAGAATGGCGAGCGTGCACTAAGCTTTCTACCACTCAATCATATATTTGAAAGGATGGTGAGCTATATCTATATACAATCAGGTATTTCTATTTATTACGCTGAAAGTATGGATACGATAGGCGATAACCTGAGGGAAGTAAAACCAATGGTTTTTACAACCGTACCACGTTTGCTTGAAAAAGTATATGAAAGAATTGTCACAAAAGGACTGGAGCTAAAAGGCATTAAACGGGCATTATTCTTTTGGGCGCTAAATCTTGGGAATAAATTTGACAATATAAAAAGAGGTAGTTGGTGGTACAGATTACAACTGGCTATTGCAAATAAATTAGTTTTCAGTAAATGGCGTGAGGCCCTTGGTGGAAATGTAAAAGCAATTGTTTCAGGAAGTGCCGCCTGCCAGGTAAGATTGATACGCATTTTTACTGCTGCCAAAATAATCATCATGGAGGGTTATGGATTAACAGAAACATCCCCGGTTGTAACTGTGAATCTTTTTGAAAGTGAAGGTCGCCGTGTGGGTACTGTTGGACCATTGATACAAAATGTGCAGGTGAAAATTGCTGAAGATGGTGAGATCTTATGCAAGGGGAATAACATTATGATGGGATATTACAAACATCCTGAAAAAACGGCAGAAGTAATGCAAGGCGGTTGGTTTCATACAGGAGATATTGGAGAAATGGTTGAAGGGCGTTTTTTGAAAATAACTGACAGAAAAAAAGAAATATTCAAAACATCCGGTGGTAAATATGTAGCACCGCAGGTGATAGAAAATAAAATGAAGGAAAGTGCCTTCATAGAACAAATGATGGTAGTAGGCCCGGGACGCAAATTTGTAAGTGCTTTAATCGTTCCTAATTTTAATCACATCAAGAACCATCTTAAAGATGATCATCCAAATATTATTGTCCCAGCAACTAATGAAGCTATTATCAAGATGCCGGAAGTGATCCAACACTTTCAGGAAGTACTTGATAAATTCAATCCATTATTCAGCCATCCGGAACAAGTAAAAAAATTCACATTATTACCCAATGAATGGACCGTAGATAGTGGTGAACTTACTCCCTCTTTGAAATTAAAGCGAAAAGTAATAGACCAGAAGTATGCCCAGGAAATAGAAGCTATGTATGCCGAGCAACCATTATCTTAAACTATTGTTTTGACAGTGCTATTAATGTCATTATAGAGCCTATTGCTATAAGTGCAATAGTTATAATCGTTAAAATACCCAGATATTTCAGGCCTTTTCGCATAAATTCAAAAGCAGTAGTGAATTGTACCTGGTTAGATTGTTGTATGGAACGCTTAATTAAGACTGCATACTTGAACATAGCATAAGCCGGATAAAAACTTATTAAAGGCATTAGAAGATTACCTGTTCCAATTACTGCATTCAAAATAAATTGCATAGAAAAATTGGCTCTGTCAATGTCCTTGCCGTTAAATAGCATGACAGCCCCAACAAAAAAACTGAGGATCACAATAATGAGCCAGAAAATAGCCAGGAACTTTCCCCATCTGGCTATTTCCAGCATATGATTCTTTACGTGTTCGTCTACTTCGAGATTGAAGATCTCTTTCTCTTCACTTAGCATATATGCTTATTTAAACAAGTTTTATGCAAAATCTGTCTTTATCTAAATTAATACGCTCTGGCAAACAAAACCCTTTGTGTTGAAGGGTTTCCAGTTAATATACAAGTGCCAGTTTCTTGTTCATTGTTCAAAGGGATGCAACGAATAGTAGCCTTGGTAAGCTCTTTAATTTTTTCTTCTGTTTCTGCTGTACCATCCCAATGCGCTGCAATAAATCCCGGTTTCTCATCCAGTGTTTTTACAAACTCATCCCAGGTATCAATACGACGAGTATTCTCATTTCTGAAAGCCAATGCTTTATTGAACATGCTGCTTTGTATATCTGCCAATAAAGCTTCAATACTATCTGCAATGCCATCCAATGAATATGTTGTTTTTTCTTTTGTATCTCGGCGTGCAATTTCTGCCTGGTTGTTATCAAGGTCTCTCACACCTAACGCGATACGTACAGGAATACCCTTCAATTCATATTCTGCAAACTTCCATCCCGGTCTTGTTGCATCATCGTCATCAAACTTCACACTAATACCTTTAGTCTTAAGGGCCTTCATGATCTCAGCAACTTTATCATTGATGCGCGGACGGCTTTCTTCACCTTTGTATATTGGAACGATGACAACCTGCAACGGTGCCAATTTAGGAGGAAGTACCAGGCCGCTATCATCGCTATGCGCCATTACCAATGCTCCAATAAGACGGGTAGATACTCCCCATGATGTCGCCCAAACATATTCCATTTTATTTTCTTTGTTTGAGAATTTCACATCAAAAGCTTTGGCAAAATTTTGGCCAAGAAAATGTGAAGTACCCGCCTGTAGTGCTTTCCCATCCTGCATCATAGCTTCTATACAATAGGTATCTTCAGCCCCTGCAAATCTTTCATTAGGCGTTTTTACACCTTTTACAACTGGCATTGCCATATACTCCTCTGCAAAAGTGGCATATACATCCAACATTTTCCGGGTTTCTTCGACTGCTTCCTCTTTTGTGGCATGAGCGGTATGCCCTTCCTGCCAAAGGAATTCTGCAGTGCGAAGGAATAAACGCGTACGCATTTCCCATCTTACCACATTAGCCCATTGATTTATAAGTAATGGTAAATCGCGATATGATTGCACCCAATTTTTATATGTACTCCAGATGATGGTCTCAGAAGTAGGCCTTATGATCAGTTCCTCTTCCAGTTTAGCTTCCGGATCTACTATTACACCTCCTCCATTTGGATCATTTTTTAAGCGATAATGTGTCACAACAGCACATTCCTTGGCAAAACCTTCAACGTGTGCTGCTTCCTTACTTAAAAAACTTTTGGGAATGAATAAAGGGAAATAGGCATTTTGATGCCCTGTTTCCTTAAACATCCTATCTAATTCACGTTGCATATTCTCCCAAAGCGCATATCCATGAGGTTTTATTACCATGCACCCTCTTACTGAAGAATTTTCAGCAAGGCCGGCTTTTAAAACTACGTCATTATACCACTGGGAATAATCCTCCAAACGTGATGTTAAAACACTGCTCATATTAAACTTGGCACATTTTTGGTTGTCTATAAATTGGCTAAGTGAGGCAAATGTAGTAATTTCACTATGCAATTTTTACCCAAATTTATATTAAGATGAAACGTCTTATTTTATTAGCGGTCTTTTTAGTGGGTACTGGCGCAATAACCAGCTATGCCCAGAACTATGATGATGTGTATTCTAATGGCAACGACCAGAAAAACACACCTAACAGGGATCACCAATCACGACAGCAGCAATCACAATACCAAAGTGAATTTTCAGATTATAATCAATCTGGTCAAAACCAGGATTATAATGACAATTCACAAAACAATGATGATTATGTAGACTATAATGATGATTATTATTATTCTACACAGATCAACCGTTTTTACCGCCCTATGTACAACGTAGGTTATTATAGCCCATATAATAATCCATACTGGTATGACAGGACATGGGTTGACCCATACTGGGGATATAATCCATTTATGCCAAGTATCTCAATAGGTTTTGGTGTAGGCCCTTACTGGTCTTCTTGTTGGGGATGGAGTGCATGGTATGGCTACCCAGGTTTTGGTAGTTACTTTGCATATCCAATGTATGGATATGGTTGGTACGGCCCTTATTATGGTGGTTTTTGGAACGGATATTATGCAGGCATATATAGCAACGGCGTGTATGGACGTAACATTTCTTATGGCCCACGCTACTCTACCAATACACGATATAATGGTTTAGGTTATCGCGCAGCATATGCAAATACCTCATACCGTCCATTTTCTGCAAGGACTAATTTCAATGGCAACAATAATGCCAACAACATACCTACCAGGGCAATGAATCCTGGGAATGTCAATACAGGTTCTAATGCCGCTACAGGACAAGTAGCAAGAAGAAGTTGGGGTAATTCAAACCAGCAACCTACACAAAGTCGTAACTATAGTTCAGCACCTTCAGGCCGCTTCCAATCAGCGGCTCCAAGAAGCGGCTTTTTCAATGGTGGTGGTGCCCGTAGCTATGGTGGGGGCTCAAGCAATGCACGTAGTTTTGGTGGGGGTAGTGGTGGTAGCTTCAGGCCTTCATCAGGTGGTGGTGCTCGTTCTTCCGGAAGCAGTGGCGGAAGTGCCCGTTCATTTGGTGGATCCCGTAAATAAAAAATATTCCTTTAAATCACCGCCTATAAAGGGCGGTGATTTTTTATTTTACATCTTAACTGCCAATTGTTAAAGAAAATACAATCTAAGAAATACACTAAACATACTGGCATGTATTTTGTCAAATTAGTGATAAATAGTACGCCCATGAACAATACTAAATTCTTACTCGCAACAATATTATTAGCAGGTTGTTCTGCTACCATCTTCGCTCAGGACCAGGCAGAAGCACTACGATATTCGTATTTATCACCAATGGGTACAGCACGATCTGTAGGGTTTGGTAATGCATTAGGATCCATAGGTGGTGACTTTACTTCTCTAAGTGTCAATCCTGCAGGCATTGGACAATACAGGCTTTCGGAGGTGGAGATCACACCTTCAATAAGAATGAATTCGGTTGATGCTAGCTATATTGGTACCACTTCTTCTGATAATAATACAAGATTCAATTTCAATAGTGCGGGTATAGTTTTCACCTCTGCACCTCATGGCAAACGATATGACAGATCTAATTGGAAAGCTGTTTCTTTTGGGTTTGGTGTAAACAGGTTGGCCGACTTCAACCGCGATTATACGTATAACGGCAACATGAGTGGTGCCGGAGGTAGCAGCCTTAGCGAAATATATGAAGTGGATGCTAATAACAACCCCAATAATGTGAATGATGCAACTACACCTGCTGGTGCAGCTAATTCTATCGGCTTATTGGCCTACGATTCAGCTCTTTCATACTATCGTTCCATAGTACCTTATAATACAGGCATCAACCAAAAAGCTATCATTAGCGAACGTGGTGGTATCAATGAGGTTGTTTTATCTCTTGGTGGCAACTACCAGGAAAAATTGTTGCTTGGTGCTACTTTAGGCTTGCCAGTCATCAATTATTCTATGAATGAATTATTTTCTGAAAACCCACTAACCGCTACTACTAATTTCACCAATTTCACCTACAGCGAACAATTAAGCACACACGGTACAGGTGTCAATCTGAAATTAGGTTTTATCTATAAGGTCAATGATTATTTTAGGTTTGGCGCTGCTGTTCACACACCCACCTATTATAAAATGCATGATGATGACCAGATCACCATTAGCAACTCTGGCTCGGTAGCCCAGCCATATAGCACTTCATATGATTATAGCTTAACCACACCTTGGCGCACCGTGGTAAGTGCTACCGGATTCCTTGGCAAAAATGGTTTTGTAACTGCAGATTGGGAAATGGTTGGCTATGGCTCTGCTAAATACAGATTTGATGGCAACAATAAGGATGCAGAATCTTATGCAAATCAACAAATAGATTCATCTTATAAAACTGCTTCTATTGTCAGACTTGGTGCTGAAGTGCGACTTTCTAAGATCATTTATGTACGTGCCGGTTATGGATACTATATGAGCCCATATAAAAATAGTGTGGCCGATGCTAACAGGCAAGACATTTCAGGTGGTGTAGGATTCAGAATGGGGAAAACCTTTGTAGATTTTGCCTACATACATACCACATATAGTGAGAACGAAGCCCCATATGTGCTTGGCTATAACAATGTGATTATTCCAAATGCTACGCTTGCCAACAAGCTTAATACAGCTGTATTGACATTTGGAATAAAAATGTAGAATGTAAATTAACGTGGAATTGCAAATACCCCACTAACTGCATTGATACTATCTGCAGTGAAATAAAAATTACCAATGAAAGAAGTAGAATCAGCCGTGATATTCAGGTTGCCGGAAGTTGCATAATACCTGGTACTGCCTACATAATAAGTAATGGATACTGCCGGTGGCACAAGACTAAAACTGGCAGGACCTTTGTAATTAGTAACATAGATGGTCATAGTGCTTGTAGCACTCACCAATTGCGTAGTTCCTGATATTTGCAGATTATACGAACCACTATCTGCCGTAGATGGAATGAGATTACTTGTTGCACTATATGTGATCCATGATGAATTATTGATCACGGCGCTCAAAGAATCTGTTTTGATAGCAGGTGGTGTAACTACAGGTGGTGCCCCATTAGATTTTTTCTTACATGCTGTACCAAAAAAAACAAATAACGATAATAGAATTACTACATACTTCATCTTCATTTCTATAAGGTCTGTAACGCAGAAAAGGTAACAAATAGTATATTCATGAACTAATAAGCTAAGCGAAAACTACCGTTTGTTACAGTAAAACTATCCGCTTTAAAACTAAAACTGCCTTGAACGATACCGGAATCGTAATTGCCAATGAATATTTGTCCACCTGATGCATTTATTGGTATGTAAGCATTAGAGTATATGGCAACAAGTGTATTCGAGGCATCAATAACAAAATTTGAACTCTTGCCATTCCAGTTAACAATATACAGATCAAGGCCTGAGACCCTAGATTTACCTGAAGTTATTGCTCCCGATATTTGTATGGCAGGCTGGCCATTATAGGTGGCTTTAATAGCATTATAACTGGTAGCTGTCCATGGAGCACCATTCACAGTAGCCGTGATCCATGCACCTTGTGCAGGGGCAGGTCCTTTTTTACAAGAGAGAAAGAAAACCGAAGCACCTGCTAATAGAAAAACTAAAAAAACTATCTTTTTCACAAATAACTATTTTGATAAAGATACTAAATACCTCATAATATCAATAAAGCGACCCTTTTAGCTATAAAAACAAAAAAGAATAGCATTTGATAACAAAACACATCCATTATATCTTAAGGAATCTTATTCTAGTAAGCTGTGCACTGGAAGTACCCCTGGGCAAGATTATATGCTCCGGTATTAAAGCTGAAATCACCACGTATCAACCCCACAGAATCTGTAGAAACATGCACCTGGCCAGAAATTGCGTTATAGGTAAGACCACTGGACGAAAAACTGGCAATACTCCCCGAGGTGTCAGCAATGTTGTAGGAATAAGTTCCCTGGTAGTTATTTATCTTGATATTAATTGACTCCAAATAGTTCCCGACCAATTGTGTACCAGTTATAGATAATGTGGGAATACCAGTGCTTGTTTTACTTTTTGTGCCATTGGCAGAAGTTGCAGCCCAGCCTACACCATTTACAACCGCAGTCATAGTAGATACAGGAGGCGTTATGATAAGTTTATTATCACTTGGATTGCAGGCAGAGAACCCCACCACAATAACCAGCATTGACAACAAAAAGAAGACTGCTTTTTTCATATCCAAAGTTAATAAAATTTACTTAGCTGTTATTCGTTTAGATCGTAACAGAAGCTATATTAACTTATCTATAGCGCTTGCCAATTGCCTGTCTTTATCCGTAACAATATCTCCGGCACTGTGCGTATTCAGCCATATTTCCACTTTATTCCAGACATTCTTCCATAGAGGGTGATGGTCTTGCTTTTCTGCAAGAAGCGCCACCCTTGTCATGAAAGCAAATGCTTCTGAAAAATCCTTGAAGCTAAATGATCTATATAAAGTATTGTCCTTTTCTATCCAGCTCATAATATTAGTTTGAATAACTAAAATTAGTGAATCTTTCTTTGGACTGGTGCTATTCCTTATTTTTATGACATGTACAAGTATTTTATTTTCATCCTCTGTTTTGTTTATTGGTCAGTTCAAATAAATGGGCAAACTATACTTACTCCTTTTGAAAGATCAAATGGCAAACAAACCGCTACATATGATGAGATCATCGATTTTTATAAACAGCTGAGCAATAAGTTCAGTTCTGTGCAAATAATGCAGGATGCCCCTCTAAGTGCAGATGCCCAATACCCTTTAAGCACTGTAATATTTAATGGCAAGCATTTAGGAAATGATACAGTAGTGACAATATTGATAAACAACGGTATTCACGCAGGCGAACCGGACGGTATAGATGCATGTATGATGCTGATGCGTGATGCTGCCACCGGCAAAGTAAAGATACCTGACAATATAGTGTTGGTGGTGATACCGGTATTTAATATAGGCGGAGTTTTAAATAGAACTAATTATAGTCGTGCAAATCAGGCTGGCCCTGAATCTTATGGGTTTAGAGGCAACTGGCAAAACCTTGATCTAAACAGAGATTTCATCAAACTGGATGCCCCGGAAACTCATTCTCTGGAATCTATCTTTCATATTTTCAAGACAGATATTTTTATAGACAATCATGTAAGTGATGGTGCAGACTATCAACATATCATGACCTTGCTTGCCACACAGCATGATAAACTTGGTGGAGAAACAGGAGCATTTATGAATGATGTTTTCGTACCCTTAGTATACAAAGACATGAAAAAAAGAGGATACGACCTGGTTCCTTATGTAAATGATTTCAGAACTACACCAGATAATGGTTGGACTGAATTTTATGACCCACCCAGGTTCTCAAGCGGCTACGCTGCGTTATCTCATATCATGGCATTTGTGCCTGAAACACATATGCTCAAGCCTTTTGACCAGCGTGTAAAAGCTACTTACGAGCTCATGTGCAGTTTTATTAATATTGCATCAGTACACGCAAAAGAGATAAAGAGCGCAAGGAAAAATGATATCAAAACTACTCTGGGTCAACTCGAATTCCCTTTATCATGGAAAGTGGATACAAGTAAGTTTGCAATGATCAATTTCAAAGGCTATGAAGCTGGGTATAAAGCAAGTAATGTTTCAGGCATGCTCCGCTTGTATTACGATCATAAAAAACCATTTACAAAACAAGTACCGTTTTACAACTATTTTGTACCTGATAAAATGGTAACTGCGCCCCAATATTATGTGATACAACAAGGCTGGAAAGAAGTGATATCAAGGCTTTCTGTGAATCATGTGAAATTCGTTCAAATGCAAAATGACACCACTATTACACTTTCTGTTTACCGAATAGAAAAATATGAAACCCAAAACCATCCTTACGAAAAGCATTACCAACATTACAATGTGAGTGTAACCAAACATACCGAAACGATACACTTAATAAAAGGAGACTACCTTATACCTACACAACAGGAAGCAAAAAGATATTTGGTAGAAACACTTGAACCGACAGGACCAGATGGTTTTTTCGCCTGGAATTTTTTTGATGCTATACTGCAGGAAAAAGAATACTATAGCGATTATGTATTTGAAGATGTTGCAGCGCAAATGCTTGAAAAAAATGCAGACCTGCGCAAACTATTAGATGACCAAAAACTAAAAGACACCGTATTTGCAAAAGACGGAAGGGCACAACTGGATTTTGTTTATCGCCACTCACCTTATTATGAGCCGGAGCATATGAGATATCCGATTTTCAGAATAGATTGATCATTGGATAGAAATCCTGCTACCAAAATATTTTGGCTTCCTGTTTATAAGAAGGTCAATCAGCATCTTCACCCTGGCAAACTTTTCCCTAATACCGGTCCGGATACCATCTTCACCTGATACATCTTGTGCAGAATACGCTATGGCAGTAAGTCCTTTGTGATTGGCAATAAAAATCGCCCTTTCATTATGAAATGGCTGCGATATGATCGTAATATGATCTTCTCCAAACACTTCTTTGCAACGTACAATACTATCAAGTGTCCGGAAACCGGCATAATCTGTATATATTTTATTAGCAGGTATACCTCTGGCTATCAAGTCCTTTTTCATCATATCAGGCTCATCATAATGTTCAGTACCATTATCTCCACTCACTAAAATAAACTGGATCTTACCAGCATTGAATAATGCTACTGCTGCATCTATCCGGTATTGATAAAACGGATTTAGCCAATGTCTTCTTCCAATAAATTTTGAAGTTCCTAATACCAACCCCACCTTATTATTGGGAATTTTGGTAATATCTGCATATAATTGAGCTTTGGTTGATGTTTTTACCCAATGATCAGTCATAAATACAATTGTGGATAACAAAAGCAAGATAATCAATATCCGTTTTATCCATTTCATACAAAACAGGTAGGTTAGGGTTGTAAAAATAGCTATAAAGTTGAAAACAAAGTTTTTCCACCTGACAGATAAAAATAACTTCTATTTTCCCCCTAATACCTGCAGGTATATAAAACCTATGATTTTAGCACTTAAACTACTATATTTGCCGCACTATTTTTTAACCATATTAAGATTATGACGATTTTTTATTTAGTGCCGGCCTTCGGTGTTTTGGCCTTATTGTACACGATCATCAAAAGTTCCTGGGTAGTAAAGCAGGATGCCGGTAATGACCGGATGAAAGAGATCGCCAAATACATATCAGAAGGAGCTATGGCCTTCCTGAAAGCAGAATACAGGATACTGACTATATATGTAGTTATAGCAGGCCTTCTTTTAGCTTTTATGGGATATAGCAATCCTAACTCTAGCTGGATGATCTCGATAGCATTTGTTGTAGGTGCTTTTTTCAGCGCTTTTGCAGGCTTTATAGGCATGCGCATCGCAACTAAAGCGAATGTACGTACCGCACATGCAGCACGTACCAGCCTTAGCAAAGCACTTGCTGTATCATTTGGTGGTGGCTCTGTTATGGGTCTTGGTGTTGCAGGTCTTGCAGTACTGGGTTTAGGAAGTGTTTTCATTATTTTATTGCATGTATTCGCACCAGGTGTAATGGCGACAAATGATAATGTCAGACGTGCTATTGAAGTATTAACTGGCTTCTCTCTTGGCGCTGAAAGTATTGCACTTTTTGCACGTGTTGGTGGTGGTATCTATACAAAAGCTGCTGACGTTGGCGCTGACCTTGTAGGTAAAGTAGAAGCAGGTATACCTGAAGATGATCCACGTAACCCTGCAACTATTGCAGATAACGTTGGTGATAACGTAGGTGATGTTGCCGGTATGGGTGCTGACCTTTTTGGTTCTTATGTAGCTACTGTGTTAGCTACGATGGTACTGGGACAAGAAACCACATCTCAAGATGCATTTAATGGTTTCTCTCCGATTCTCTTACCAATGTTAATAGCAGGTATGGGTATTGTGTTCTCTATTATAGCTACCTTCTTCGTTCGTATTTCTGATAAAGCTGGCGTTAGTACTTCAGCTGTTCAACGTGCGCTAAATATGGGTAACTGGGGTTCTATTGTAATGACTGCGATAGCATCTTATTTCCTTGTAAATTATTTGATGCCTGATACGATGACCCTTCGTGGACATGAGTTTACTAAGATGGGGGTTTTTGGCGCTATCATGGTAGGTTTACTGGTGGGTACATTAATGAGTATCATTACTGAATATTATACAGCAATGGGCAAACGCCCTGTGCTTAGCATTGTTCGTCAATCTTCTACAGGTCATGCTACCAATATCATTGGTGGTCTTGCAGTAGGTATGGAAAGTACTTTCTTACCGATCATTGTATTGGCAGGTGGTATCTGGGGTTCTTATGTATGTGCAGGTTTATATGGTGTGGCAATAGCAGCTGCAGGTATGATGGCAACCACTGCTATGCAGTTGGCTATTGATGCTTTCGGTCCGATAGCTGATAACGCAGGTGGTATCGCTGAAATGAGTGAATTGCCTAAAGAAGTTCGTGAAAAAACAGATACGCTTGATGCTGTTGGTAACACTACTGCTGCAACCGGCAAAGGTTTTGCAATTGCATCTGCAGCATTAACGGCTCTTGCATTGTTCGCTGCATTTGTTGGCGTAGCTGGCATATCTGGTATTGATATTTACAAAGCAAACGTATTGGCTTGCTTGTTTGTAGGTGGTATGATACCATTCATTTTCTCATCACTGGCTATCCGTGCTGTGGGTGAGGCTGCAATGAGTATGGTGGAAGAAGTTCGCCGCCAGTTCCGTACAATACCAGGCATCATGGAAGGTACAGGCAAACCGGAATATGATAAATGTGTTGCTATCTCTACACAGGCATCTCTTCGCAAAATGGTTGCTCCGGGTGCTATAGCTATTATCTCTCCTTTGATTATTGGTTTTATGCCGGGACTTGGTGCTGAAGCATTAGGTGGTTTCCTTGCAGGTGCTACTGTAAGTGGTGTACTGATGGGTATGTTCCAGAACAATGCAGGTGGTGCCTGGGATAACGCTAAGAAATCATTTGAAAAAGGTGTTGAGATAAATGGTGAGACCTATTACAAAAAATCTGAACCACATAAAGCATCTGTAACAGGTGATACAGTGGGCGATCCATTTAAAGATACATCTGGTCCATCAATGAACATCCTTATCAAACTGATGTCTATCATTGCATTGGTAATTGCTCCAACTATCGCAGTGCCAGTAAAAACAGCTACTGTTAAAACTCCGGTTAAACAGGAAGTGAAAGTTGATGCACCTAAAGTAGTTGTGAGTATAAAATAAACGAATCTGTTTTATAGAAAAATCCCGCAAGAGCTCTTGCGGGATTTTTTATTAGTTCTTGTTTTCAAATCAGTTAATTCAAAGCAGGCTTACCATACAGCTTACTCTTTATCCAGCCCCATTTATGCAACCTGTGGGTAATAGACACACGCAACACGCCCCTGCCATATTTCATACTACGGCTAAAGTTGATACTCGATGCTTCTTCAAAATATTTGGTAGGACAAGTAACCTCGGCTATTTCATAGCCATTCATGAATATCTGCGAGATCATTTCATTGTCAAAAACAAAATCATCACTATTATGTGAAAAGTCAATAGACCTTATTACATCAGCAGAAAATGCACGATAACCGGTATGGTATTCACTTAATTTTTGGCTGAGTAATATATTTTCAAATAAAGTAAGACAGCGGTTGAAGATGAATTTATACATAGGCATACCACCCTTCAATGCACCATTACCCAATATGCGTGAGCCCAATACCACAGGATACACATCATAGGCTATAATAGACGACATAGCATGTATCAACTTGGGTGTATACTGGTAATCAGGGTGCAACATAATAACAATGTCGGCTCCCAGTTCCAAAGCCTTTTTATAACAGCTTTTCTGGTTGCCACCATAGCCTTTATTCACTTCATGCTTTACAATATGGCGGATACCCAACTTTCTACCTACTTCCACAGTATCATCCGGGCTGTTATCATCTACCAGCACCACCTCGTCAACAATATCAAAAGGTATTTCTTTATAGGTACGCTCAAGCGTAAGTGCTGCATTATATGCAGGTAATACTATGGCTATTTTTTTCCCGTTCAGCATGAGGGTTGTTCAAATTAAAATACATCCTGCAATAGCAGGATTTTAAAACAGAGTCGCAAAAATAAATTAAAAAACTCAGGTATTTACTCAACCAGGCTCATTCCTGTTACGATCAAGTTGCTGGTAGCCCTGGCAGCTAAAATACCCTTCTCATTGAATACAGAACACTCTACATGTATTATTTTTTTACCATGCCTTATCACTTTAGCTTCTGCTTTCAACCTTTCGTCGCCTTTTACAGCATACAAAAAGTCAACATTCAGGTTCATAGATGTATAATGGGCCTCTGCGTCGAGGCTAATAACAGCCCAGCCTATCACCTCATCTATGACCAAAGACATCATTCCCCCATGTATATTGCCATAAGGGTTGGTCATGTCTTTTTTTACATCAAGGGATATGACAGCATGCCCTTTTTCAATATGGTCGAGTGTGAACCCAAGCCAGTTACCGGCGTGTGAGCGGGAATCTGTAACTATTTTACCCAAGAAATGCTCTTTTAGATAAGCCAGCACCTGTCCGGTATTTACTTCTTTATATGACATTATTATAAATTCAAAAATTAAAAGTCAAAACCAAAACTATATGTTTTATGCTTGGCAAAATTACGGGTATATTCATAACATACTACTTAAGTAAAATTGATATGACCTTAAGGGTTCCATATTTTATAAAATTTATCAGCCTTCATGTCCTGTTATGAGAATCGCGTACGTCATTATTGAAACAACATTGTTTAACTTTAAAAATAAATTTTTATGAAAGAGTATCTTTTAGTTTTCAGGGCTATAGAAGGCGCCAACCGCCGCAATGATGCTGAACGTATCGTAAGTATGGAAGAATGGAAAAACTGGATAGGCGGTATTGCTGCAACAGGTAAGTTCATAGGTGGCCAGCCATTACAAGCAGGCGGCAGATTAATGACGAGTACAGGCATTACTGATGCTCCTTTTGCAGAAGGCAAAGAAGTACTGAATGGCTATGTGATATTGAAAGCTGATGATTATAAAGAGGCGGAACAATTTTCTAAAGGGTGCCCTATACTTCAGGACAAAGGTGGTAGCCTTGAAATAAGAGAAATAGCCAAAATGGAAATGTAGACAATATGAAACAGTTCCGCAATTGCGGAACTGTTGTTTTTATCTCTATTATAATTCGTATCATGAATTCACCAGGCATACCTGATAATACAACTACAAATATTCGGGAACTGGTTGCAGCACTCACCCGGTCAGAATCAGGTAAACTGGTTGCCGTATTAACACGTATTTTCGGTTCACATAATCTTGCCCTGGCAGAAGACGCTGTACAAGATGTGCTTATTAAAGCTATTGAGAACTGGTCGTTACATGGGATACCTTCCAACCCAGCAGCATGGTTATTCACCGCTGCCCGTAATAAAGCCATCGACACTATAAGAAAATACCGCAGGCAACAAACCTTTGCAAATGATATCAGCTCTTTATTAGAATCAGAATATACAGCAGCATTTACCTTAGATGACTGTTTTAAAGAAGAAGAGATACGCGATGACCAACTGCATATGATGTTTGCCTGTTGTCACCCTGCTATAAGCAAAGAAGGGCAAATTGCGCTGATCATGAAAACGCTTTGCGGATTTTCTATACCCCAAATTGCAAGGGCGTTCATCACATCTCCAGACACTATTGCCAAGCGCTTATACAGAGCTCGACAATCTTTCAGAGACAATAATATTTCGCTTGAAATACCCGCTGGCCATGCTTTACAAAACAGGCTTAATAACATACTCGAGACCATATATCTTCTGTTCAATGAAGCGCATAGTGCATCCTTTCATGAAACACTAACACGTAAAGATCTGGCAGAAGACACTATTCGTCTTTGTTCCATGCTCACAGAACATGAGGCTACAAAGCTGCCACGAACAGATGCCTTGCTGGCCCTACTCTATTTTCATACATCCAGGCTTACAAGCAGAATAGACGAACATGGTGACTTGTTATTATTAAAAGACCAGCACCGTGAACTATGGGACAAAGAAATGATAGAAAGAGGTGTATTTTATTTGAGTCGTGCCGCAACGGGTAATGAAATGAGCAGGTATCACCTTGAAGCTGCTATTGCCTATGAACATTGCAAAGCTGCTACTTATGAGGATACTGATTGGCAAGCTATACTCAACTATTACGACCTGCTTGTGAAACTGATTCCATCCCAGGTAATATTATTGAACAGGGCTATTGTGATAAAAGAATTAGAAGGGCCAGCAAATGCGCTTGCATGTATAAGAGAGATACCCGGTATTAATTTCCTGCAAGAGTATTATTTGCTTCATGCCATTTTAGGTGAGCTACACAAAGAAATGGGAGAGAAAGAAACCGCCCGTATGCATTACGAAAAAGCAATTCGTCTTTCAGTGTCTGAAACAGAAAAAAGATTGTTACGAAAGCATCTGCAAGATGTATGAGCCCAATTATTAACCAAAAGAGAAGGGGCTGGTATAAAACCAACCCCTTCTCTTTATGATTTCTAGTAAGACTTTTAATGTACTACATTGAACAGTTTGCTGTAATAGCCACCCGAGGTGTTGATACGGATGATATACAAGCCTACCGGTAACTGGCTGATGTTGATCTCCCCGTTCTTCTGTGATCCAAATGTACCTGTATATACAGTTGCACCTGCACTGTTTATGATCATCACATCATTCATCGTTACCTTATCTGCACTCACCCTTACTACACTACTTGCCGGGTTTGGTGATATCGTAAGTGGATTTGATTGCTGGTTGATAGATGCGATGCCTGTTGGTATGGACCAATACACCGTATCTGTGCCACATGCATTTGTTAACAATACCATTACTGTATATACTTTGGCTGTATCATACGTATGTACAGGGCTTGGATCAGTTGTCGTAGTGCCATCTCCAAATATCCATTTATAATAATACACATTGGTTGGGTCGGTCACATTGAATGAATACGTTAAACCTGAACGAACATATGATATACCTGTTGCTTTTGGCAGCGGATTGATGGTTAGATTTATCGTACCCGATGCACTACAATGATACCTGTAAGCTGTAACACTATAAGTACCGGAGGTTGTTACATGTATGCCTGGTGAATTCATGATACGAATTATAAT
>Ga0207082_1022_pt1 | contig 37244 bp, 25 predicted proteins | sample Alteio_BWMinHeat_56_FD_153588 | JGI IMG/M metagenome (GOLD analysis project Ga0207082, IMG submission 153588) | Enriched cells from forest soil in Barre Woods Harvard Forest LTER site, Petersham, Massachusetts, United States -... | ecosystem: Environmental > Terrestrial > Soil > Temperate forest >...
ATCTTACAGAATTCCATTGTAGTAATAGAAAAATCAAATTTTATTGCAATATTTTGTAAATAATCACTTTTATAAATAATTGAATTAAAACCTTCTACAGAGGAGTATAATACTCCATTTTTGACAGAGGTTTTTTTGATATCATTTAAACCGCAAGCACGATAATAATCTGTAATGGAAGATGTTAATATATCATCTCGATAGGTAGATACTAAAAAATCATAATTGAGATCATGCATGATTTGTATTGCTTTTTTAGCGTCAAAAATATTACCAAATAGATTAAATGGAAATAGGCAAATGGTACGCATAGAAGACGGAACAGGAGTGGTTAGATAATTTAAATGCATGATGGAAACGCATTTTGCTTTCCCGTCGACATTTTTTTCTTTTATTTTTTTAGTGGCGAGTTCAACTTCTTGTTCAATGAAATCAATACCAAAATACCTTAAATTAGATGTTAATGCCAAGTCAATATTACGAGCATTCCCACATCCTACCTCTAGTAATGCGTCATAAGATCGTTTTTTTTGAACAAGAATGTTCTGAATAGTGATATATTCATTTTCTAAAAAAAGCTTAATGTCGGAAGGGAAGTTATTATTGTTTAAAATTTCTTTTCCTTTTTTACTAGAATAAAAAGCAAAGTTGTCTTCTTTTTTTTTTATTTTATTGCTATTTAATGTAAATCCTGCATGTATCATATAAAAATATTCTCTCTGCATTGTCTTTTAATAATAAATTTGGGTCTTACTCGGATGCTAATTAAATATGGCTATTTATGCGATTGTTGATCCAATTGTTTTAGTTGCCCAAATAACTGCGCTTTTTCCTGCCCTATGATCCATTTTTCGTGTGCTAACAATTTATTTAGTTCAGAGACATTATTTAACTCTGCTTTTATTGTTATTATCTGTTGAGAAAAAATAGCATTCTGTGCTTTCAGTTCAACTGTTGTTTTCATTTGCTCTTCCCATTTTGCATGTACCTTGTCATGCTGTGTCTGCCAATGCCGCTGTGATTCTGATTTCTGTGCTAAGGTTTTATTAGCCTCGATTAAATCAGCAGCCACTCTTTCCGCACGTTGACTAATCTTGGAAAGATCAGCCTGTGCATCAGTTAGCGCCAATTGCAGTTGGTCGTGTAATTGCTGCAGCTCAATTTTTTGTTGTCGCAACGATTCGTTTTTCATTTTGAGTTGCTGTGCTGTTTGAGTTAATTCTCGTTGTTGTTGATCAGCGCGTTGCTGATCAACTTGACGCTGTTCCAATGACGCTGCCTGATAATGCTCAAGATTGGATTGAGTTTGCTTATTCTGCTTATGTAACTCTTCTATACGGATTTGTTTATCACCAAGCTGTTGTACTAGTCCATCGTGTTTGGCCTGTAAGGCAGCCATTTCAGTTTGAGAGTCGGTGATTATTTTTTCTAATGCAGATTTTTCTTGAACTAAGCTGTTATGAGCTTGTTTGAACTGTAGTTCAGATTGCTGTAGCCTTGAATTATCTTGTTGTAATTGCTGTATCGTCTGCTTATGCTGAATAAGATCTTGTTGTGCATGATTTTTAATAGCATCCACCTGTATTTCAGCTTGTGTCATAACTCTTTCCCACAGTCCCTTAAGTACGATAATCAATTCTTCCGGGATTTTTTCTTTCGTAGCAAGTTGTTGTAGTGGATCTTGCTTAGCACGGAAGGCCCGCAAATGAGTGCCAATCGTGCTATTGCTGCCGGTTTTAAGTTGTATACGGATTCGTTCAATAGAAGGTTCTTGTCCGCTAGCAATCAATTGCTGGGCAACATTGGCTACATCAAGATAGGTCACGCCAGGTCGGGTCATTCAAACATCCTTATATTTTTCATGTCGTGTGTCATTACACATGCTATACCATTTTCCATAAATTTCAGGTCGCCATTTTAACCATCATTCTGCATTCCGGTAAACGGGTTTATACGTATTCAAGTGAAAAAATTAAAGGTATCCTTCCGTGTCACAGTGTAAATACTCAAATCATCAAGGAGAGCGCCATGTTGGATGATTTTGCTGAGGAAAGCCGCAGCGTAATCAAATTAATCGATGAAACACAAAAGGAGATAGTCACAACAAAGGTAAGCAACCCCTATCTGCATGCTGCCACTAGCGACAATACGCGAAGAGCTTATCAAAACGATATCGCACACTTTATTTCTTGGGGCGGAGTACTGCCAACATCACCTGATGTGATTATTCGCTATTTGCAGGATTATGCTACCCGTTTAAACCCACGAACATTGGTACGTCGATTAACAGCCATCAAACACTGGCACACGTATCAGAATTTCCCTGATCCAACCCATTATCCATTGGTACGTAAAACGCTCACCGGCATTATGCATGTACACGGAAAGCCAAAAGAAAGAGCGCCTGCATTAACCGTAGAGCATCTGACACAAATGGCACGGTTCATGAGGCAGCAAGACACGTTAATCATGTGGCGCAACAATGCCATTTTGCAAGTTGGTTTCTTCGGTGCATTTCGTGTGAGCGAACTCATTCAAATCCACTTGGAGCATATCACCTTTGTACAAGAAGGCATGGAAATTCTCATCCCACGTTCAAAAACAGACCCTGAAGGTGAAGGGCAATATTGCGCGGTCCCTTATGGTGATGACCTGTTATGCCCAGTGATTGCTCTTAAAACATGGTGTGAAAAGGCCAATATCAATTCTGGTGTAATTTTCCGCGAAGTAGACCGACACCAAAACATCGGTATTAAGCCGCTCACTTCCAAAGCCATTAGTATGATGATCAAAATAATGGCGGCTCATTGCCAATTGCCAGACCCCAATCAATATAGCAGCCATAGCCTACGTCGTGGTTTTGCAACCGCTGCAAGTCGCCAGGGTGCATCTTTCGTATCGATTATGCGCCATGGCCGCTGGCGACATGAAGGTACTGTCCTCGGTTATATCGAGGAAGGACAGTGTTTTGAAACGAATGCCGCAAAGGTAATTTTACAAAAAGAAAAATCGAATGCTTCACCCTAACTGACCATGGATGGTGTTTTAGGGTTGGCAAAAACAACCCTGGAGACATCATGAGTTCTAACACACAACGAATACGTTTATTAAATGAATATGAAGTAAAAGCCATTTACAGTCTGCCTTGTTTTACCGAAGCCGAGCGTCATCATTATTTTGCATTGAACTTAACAGAAGAAGCAGAATTAAAAGGACCGCATTTTCCCTCTCGTATACATTTTATTTTACAACTTGGGTTTTTCAGGGCAAAACACTTATTGTTTGATTTCACGTTCCGCGCCGTACGTGATGATGTTAAATATGTTATTACACGTTATTTTCCAGCAGAGAAAATACCTAAAATATTACCATCACGCAACAGCCTAGCCAGCAACAACCAGCATATCTTGGCACTAAACCATTTCATTCCTTATTCAAAAAAAATTAAAAAGCGGATCGATGAAAAATTATCTCAATCCATTCGACATATGAATAATCCGATGGAAATGCTGCGTGAATTATTACAATTCATGGAACATGAGAAGATAGTCCTGCCTAGCTATAGCACCCTGCAAGATTTAATAGGCGAAGCCATCATGGCAGAAGAGAAACGCCTTAACGATTGTGTTACACATCGTGTAACAAAAAAGACAACGATATTGATCGACAGATTATTTACCATCAAAGAAGACGAAGCCTTTTATGATCTGACCTTATTAAAGCATTATCCTAAAAATTTTAATTTCAAGATGATTCAAGCCGAACTTTCAAAACATAAAAGCTACTATCCCCTGTATCGTTTTGCAAAACGATTCTTGCCTAGGCTTGAACTCTCCGAGCAAAATATCACCTATTACGGCTCTCTCGTTGAGCACTACCAGGTGCAAGCCTTAAATCGATTTCGCCAGCAAGGCGTTATCTTTATCTGTTGCGTTATGTGTATCATCGGTTTCAAAAAATGAATGATCAGCTAATTGAAACCCTCATCCATTATGTGGATACCTATAACAAAGATGCTAAAGAATATGCAAAATTACGGGCAGGTGAAGCAAATACAGATGTTAAAACACAACGTGGAAAACCAGCTAAAACACTTATTTATTGGTATTTTGATAAATCACTTTCCAAATTGGTATTTGGCGAAATACAAAAACGTGCTTTGGGTCTTTTATCTAAAGATAATATGATTGTAGTAGGTGAATTCCTGGCTAATGATGATGTCGATAAAAAACGCTATGAGTGGGAATTTCATGATAAGAATTTTCAAACCATGATCAAAAACCTGCGTCCTTTAATCAAAGTCCTGAATTTTCAAGCTGAAGTTTATGATAAAAATCTGTTGGAAGGATTCAAATTTCTTCAAGGCATGTTCAAAAATAATCAATCATTAAATGACATTGATATTGCTGAGTTTCCTCTGGATACGATTCCATCGCACCTCAAGCAATACCTTCTTCAAAAAGATCAAGAAGCAAAAGGTAAGGTAAAACCGATTAAATCTATTCATCCATACCGTTATGAATTTTACATCTACGATCAATTGAATAAGCAACTCGCTGCTAATAAAGTATATGCCAACGATACTACACAATATAAAAATTTCTCCGATGACATCAAATTGAAGAAAACATCAAAAGAAAAAAAACAGTTATTAAATTCACTAGATACTCCACGACTCAATCGCGATGCCGTATCTCTACTGGATGAGTTAGAGGAAGAATTAGAAGCCAGGATCATTGCAACTAATGAAAACATTTCGAGCGGAAAAAATAAACATATCAAAATAAAAGGCTCAGGAGATCAACGAACGTGGACATTGCCTTATCAAAAGAAATCGGATGCATACAATAATCCATTTTATGACAAGCTGCCAATAATCAATCTGGTAGATGTAATGTTGGCTGTCAATGATGAATTTCATTACATTGATGCATTTACTAATATCAAAACTCATTATGCGAAAACACAAAATGACATAAGAGGCATCATAGCTTGTATCATCGCCAATGCCACTAATCTGGGCATACATAAAATGGGCAATTCATCAGATCTTGCATATTCATTTTTATTGGCAATAGAACGAAATCTTATTCGTCTCGAGACGTTACGAGAGGCTAATGATATGGTTTGTGCCCAATTTGCTAAATTGCCTATCTATCCCTATTACCATTTAGATAATTTGCTTCATGGCAGTGCAGACGGGCAGAAATTCAAAACACGATGGGATACCTTTCAATCAAGGCACTCTCCAAAATATTATGGATTAGACAAGGGTATTGCTCCTTATACGCTGGGCATTAATTTTAATGCAGTCAATTGCATTGCCGATAAAGGTGCTCATCAACATGAAAGCCATTTTTTGTTTGAACTCATATTAAGCAACACATCAGGCATCGATGTAGACCGAGTATCAACTGATACAGAAGGCAGCAATCAAATCATGTTTGCGTTAATGTATTTTGCTAATATTGATTACACTCCTTGTTACAGAAATTTGCGAAAAAAGGCCAATAAAATATGCGGGTTTAAAAATCCAGGAGCTTATCCGGCTGATTATTTGATTAAACCATTCCACAAGGTAAATAAAAAGTTGATTATTGATGAATGGAACAATATTCAGGATATCGTAATGGCTATCCTTAGCAAAGAAACATCGATCAGTGTGATCACGCGAAAACTTTGTTCAAATGAATTAAAAGGAAAAACAAAGCGTGCACTTTGGGAGTTGAATAATATTCTTCGCAGCATCTATTTACTCAGGTATATTGATGACCTAGATTTAAGACGATTTGTACGGGCTGCACTAAATCGTATTGAAGCGTATCACCTATTGCGTAAAAATATAGGTGAGACTAACGGATCAACCATTCGTGGTGGATCAGATGTAGAAGTAGCTATCTGGAATGAATGCGCACGCCTCATTGCTAACGTGATTATGTATTACAATGCTTCTTTGTTATCAAAGTTGATGAACATCAAAGAGCAGAAGGAAGACAAAACAGGGGCGAGATTCATACAATATTTATCACCTATTGCATCTCAGCATTTTAATTTTGGCGGACGATTTGAATTTAACAAAAGTAGAGAGCCAATTGATATTGAAAAGATGTTACAAATGATGGATAAAATCGATATCGGCGATGTGAATGTTAAAAAGAAGAAGTGATATTTCTTTAGAATTATGTTCAATTGTATAGCTGAAATTGCTCTTTATAAATTAGGTAGAAAAATCTTTTGTGCAATATCGGGGGCTGCTAATGGAACGCCAAATAGGGTATACACTCCTTGGCATCACCTTTCATTAGTTGATTGTTTTACATGAATATATATGTAACCGTTCACGGGGTAGAGAAATCATTGTATTTTTTGCTTATTTAACCGCCAAATACGGCCATCGTGACCGGATTTGACTTTCGCAAACATCCTGTTTGCTCATTAAATAAACAAAAAATACAATGATTTCTCTACCCCGTGAACGGTTACATATATTTTATGTTAGTCGTATTGAACTATACTTTATTCGACTGACCTGGTGCCAAATATGTATGTAACACATCTGCAACGGTGATGTCTGAACGATAAATAGTATGATTTGCTATTTGTCTTAAGTGTTTATGGTTTAAATTTTCAAAATTGTTCAGTAATTCACAGCAGTAATTTAATGCATCAATACAACGACATCTGAGGTCGCGTTCTTTATGTCTCATGACTTTATATAACATAATGAACGCATGTTTTAAGGTATCTGAATTCTTATCTAATTCAAAATTCGATCCATTCAGTTCCCACTCATTAATATATTCTAGAAATATCTGCTTCATGACCCAACCCATTGTATCAACTTCATCACAAAAATCCTTTTCACTTTCTACTTCAGATTTTTCTAATGACGTAACATGAGGTTTGCTCGATCTACCAAAATCAATTAGCTTCAGTGATTCTTTCTTGATATCTAATACCAGGTTACTTAGGGAGATATCTCCATGAACACGATAATTTTCATGGAGTAACGTTAAATCTGCTAGAGCTGAAATGAACCACTTCAATCTGCTTTTAAGCGGCTGCTGTAAAACGTCATTCTTACTGACCTCAAAAAACTCTTCTCCTGATTGCCAATTGCTCACAAGACGTGGCCAATTTTTATGAAAAATACAGAAAGCTTGCCGTCCTTGTAAATGGTTATATTTTGCCTCACGTTGACATGCTTGTATGGGTGACAATTTTCCTATTGCATCCTCTATATTTTTAGGTTTCTTAATGGAATAAATAATTCGATTATCATCAGAAGTTAAATATCCTTTTTTAACAATACCAAAATAACCTTGCTTATATCTACGTTTTTTTTGATCTTTAGTGCGATTTTCAATAAAAAAATGAATGTTATTATTAATGATTATCTCAGACCTCAATTCCCCAGTTAATTTTTTACTTTTTATTACTCCCTCCGCTTTATCAACGTCAGGTAATTTCATTGTGACACTTTGGTATGCTTTAGTTAATGAATCCTGAGATAATAAATGATATTTTATTAAATTCTGAATTATAAAACAAAGTCGTAGAATTTTTATCTTGGTAAGGGATAGTAATTTTTTTAAATTATCATCATTAATTAATTTAGTTTTATAAAGGTGTTTAAATATAAATTGGATGATGTCAATATCACTTTTTTTTCAAGCGACCAAATATATCTGGAGCAATACTCAATTAATTCAGAATAAAGTGATTCTTGAGTGTGATTATGTAGTAATAAATTAGTTATATTAAAAATTTCTCTTGCATGTAACATTTGTTATCCTTCAAAGTTGAGCCTCGAGTAATTGTTATCATGATGAGCGCAATAGCAGAGGTTGTAGAATTTAAAAAATTGGTGCAACGACCAAATAAACTTTGTTATCAGATATTGATCCTTCGGCTATCACCAACAAGCGATCATCGTCCTGACTATTGTTGATAAAGGTATGTGTAACACCTGTTCCAGCCGGAAACCTTATTCCATCACCTGGTTGTAAATTATCTGATGTCGAAAACAATCTACCGTATGATCATTGACCATACCAACCGCTTGCATATAAGCGTAACAAATAGTACTGCCAATAAACTTAAATCCTCTCTTTTTTAAATCTTTTGATATGTGATCTGAAATAAGAGTTCGATCTGGCACTTGTTTAGAATTTTTCCAATGGTTTTGAATAGGCTGATCATCGACAAATCGCCAAATATAATCCGAAAAGCTGCCCCACTCTTCTTTTATGCTTAAGTATGCTTTAGCATTCTCCACAACAGAATTGATCTTTAGTTTATTTCTAATGATCCCTGGATTTTCAAGCAAAACCGCTATCTTCTTTTTGTTATAGCAAACAATTTTTAATGGGTTGAATTGATCAAAAGAGGCACGATAATTGTCCCGTTTTTTTAGTACCGTCAGCCAATTTAAGCCAGCTTGGGCACCTTCCAAAATAAGAAGTTCAAATAACAGTCTATCATCATAGATTGGTACGCCCCATTCATGATCATGATAATGAATATAAATGGGATCATCTGTGACCCAAGCACAACGTTGCATATGTTTTTGTACAGTCATCTTACTCTCTCATGATGAATTCAAGATAATTTGCTATTTCATGCTATTTATCTGAGCTATCAATGGAAATAAAATAGGATTGCAAGCCCGTATGGCGTGTGGACTTTTTTAATATTTTGGCATCATCGTATTAATTTCATTTGCCCATGCCGTAATACCACCACGTAGATTAAAAACCCGTTTAAATCCATGCTGAATCAAAAGTTCAGTTGCACGTCTTGCGCGGCCACCTGCATGACAGTGCACAATAATCTGTTTATCTGGATTCAACTCCTTAAAGCGAGTTGGCAGTTCAGACATGGGAATTAAATAGCCATTTAAATTACAAATAGCATACTCATCCGGATTTCGCACATCGAGTATGATGATATCGGCACCCGCTTTTTGCAATGCTTCCAATTCTTGAACAGATATTTCAGGGACACTCATTCATATTCCTCTACTAAGCTAAAATAATAATACATCAAGGCTCAACAGGTATCCCAGGGCTTTGATATTTTTTTCTTACAATTGGGCGCAAAACAAGGATTTCCGTATCCTGCTTTTGCTAAAGCAACTATTTCTGCAACCAGTGCGGGCAGACTCTGTTTGCTTTCTCAATTGCGTAAAAAATATCAAGATCAGGGTATCCCTATTCAGCCTAAATCAATATAGATAATAACAGCCTCTACCCACATTCAAAGAAATAGGGCTTGTTCATTGTTATTTTCTCCTATTTCCCTGCTAATTCACAAAAATCAGAGAATCATTCAGCGATTTTATCTTCAAAGCCACGTGTAGGGCAACAATGAGGACGATACTGTCTCAAAATAAATGCGACCGAAGAGCGCAAACGTCATCTCCTTGAAGACCATTAAAAGCCTCATGTTGTTGTTAAAGATAGATTACTAGAGCGACAGGGATGTCTTATTTATGTGACTGCCATCAATAAGCACCCCTAGCCCACTTCAGGGGCACTCAATGAAAAGCTTGATTATCGATTTTCAAGTATCGTATTTAGATCAATTACCAAATGAAAATTATTTACTCTGATAAAAATAATTAATTTGAAATCGCTAATCTATACTGATGTTATAGTCTAGGAGTATAAAATACTAACTTATAACGGCTTATAGTAGTTACAATTGTATCTGCTGATCAATGTAAATTGTTTAGAATTGTAAATAGGTTAAAACTAGAGGTAACCGAGTGCTTATATGGGTTGATGCGGACGCTTGTCCAAAAGTGATTAAAGAAATTCTATTTCGTGCCGCCAAGCGCACAAAAACAAATATCATATTGGTCGCAAATCGCCCTCTATATGTTCCCCCATCTCCTTTTATCAAGATAATGCTAGTTTCTGCAGGATTCGATGGAGCAGATAATCAAATTATCAAAAATATGCAAGAAGGAGATTTAGTTATCACAGCAGATATCCCGCTGGCAAATACTGCTGTTGTTCAAGGTGGTACTGCTTTAAATCCAAGAGGCGAATTATATTCAACGCATAATATTAAACAACGTCTTTCAATCCGTAATTTTAGTGAGGGGTTAAGAAATAGCGGCATTGTAACTGGCGGCCCTGATAAATTAAGTCAACGAGAAATCCAGGCGTTTGCAAATTGCTTGGATCAATTTCTTACTAATAAGGGCGTTCGATAATATTCATTGTCAAAAATTATAACATCAAGTTATAGGCTTATATTTTTAAAACTGTATAAGGTGTATTTGCATTATCCGACACGATTCTTGGCAGTACCCTAAATAAAAGAGGTCGCATTGAATGACAGCACTTATTTGAGTATTATTCAGCCTAAAGCTGGAGCCCTCCAGGTTGCTAGCGAACCAGAGGGCTTCATGATGGCTTAATTTTTTCCTTGGGGTATGAATGTTAACCTCTGAGTAAAATCGTCCTCCAAACGATCATTATTCTGTGGTGTAAACGCAAATAAGCCAGAATTATGTCTGGATAGTGGTGGCGATTTGCTCAAATTTAGCATCGCGTTTAGTGTAACAGGGTCACGCTGAGACAATATGTTGTGTTTTTTTGCTAATACCTGCAGCTCAGATATCCACGTCTGATCTAGATTTAATAAATTATCAATATGAGATTTTTCATTGACATTATTAGGATTAAGTCCAGCTAGTATAATCCCAAAAGGATATCCCACTCGTTCAAGTGCTTCTTTTCTTAATGTGGAATTCCATTGAGGATTTTTTTCTTTCATGGTTTGATACATTTCATACACTTGACACGCTTGATCAAGATTATTAATGAGAAAAGGTGTGGATGGGCTTGCCAAAAATTTGGTGAGCTTTTCTGATGCTTGCTGCAAATCAGCGTTATTTTTCGTATCACACCATCCTGATAGTTTTAGTATTATCTCCTTTGTTTTAGTCTCAACCTGAAGGGGTATATTAAAAAAATACTGGTTGAGCTGATCATTGTCCATGTTCAATTTGTTTGTCAGTGTAGGTTCAAAACTGTTAAAGTGCGAATAATTTTGTACGCCCATATATAATCGTTGGAGAATTCCTATCACCGCATCTGCCTTTGAATTTAATAATAATTTACCAATGTTCGTGTCTGAATCTATGGTTCCAAAATTATATTGTAATTCTCCGATGGCATGGGCAGAATTTTTTTTCAAGTCTTCTAAAAAATTATCCAGGTAATTGACTCGAACGGTTTTTCCTAGATCATATTTCTGAATCCGCCAGATAAATATCTCCAATTCTTTGAAAGCAAAACTTTGTACGAGTTCATTCTTGAATTTTTTACTAGCAAAGAAATGTTCCTGAAAATCATCTGCCAAATCATTAGTTAATACATTCAGTTGTTGCTGTTCCAGACTCATTGCTAGACTAATTGCTTTGCAGCCGTTACAAAGTTTTCCTATATTTTTTTTAGGGAACATTTTTTTTATTTCATCTTGCAATTTGTCTGTCTGACTGTCTAATACTAACCAAGCATTTATATCATATTGATCTATTAACTCGTCATGTAAATCAACTTGAGGTCTGAACCCCTTGATGTGTTTTACAGCTGCGTTTAATCGTCTTCCCGGATTGGTCTGTACGTCCTCGAGTAGTGAATTGATAAAATTCTTATCATGTACGGCATAATAGATAGCCAGAACAAGAGCACTGCGTGCTTTACCGGCTTTACAATGGATATAAACAATGTCTCCACGCTGCTTTGCTTCATCAATGGCTTTTGCAGCAGCCAAGAGATTTTCACTTTCCATATCCTGGGTGTAATCCGTCATTGGCAAATCAAAATGACGCCACCCATGTTTTTGACAGTCATAGGGTTGTATCGTATCTTTGCCGGTAGTGAATTCAAACTTATCTATGATTGAAATAATGGTGATGTTTTTCTGATACTTTTTTTCAATTTGTTTAATCAAGGAAACAGTAGGAATAATACCTAATAGGATGCCCGATTGACCTATTTCATCATATTGATTTTGATCATAATACAAATGCTCCCAACGATTGATAATAGTTTTTGCACTCCAATTTCTAAGTCGTTGTGTGACCGTGGGCTTATTGTAATAAAAATAGCGGTCTAAGTGTTTGTGATGTGACAAGGCATTAGATTCTTTCTCATTGCCTTGCATTTTAAGTTCTTCTTTTTGAAGAATATAGAGTGCAATATTCATTTTAAAATGATGGATTATTTTTCTTGTTTCATCCGTCGCCTTACTTCCTGAGCTTAGCTTATTGAGTGGGTGTTCTGTTTCGTCCATTGTAAAAATCCACTCAGCATTTCCTGCTAAATCAATCATTTTCTCAAGTTGTGCAAAATAATCTTGTCGTTTTGTAGAAACAAGAGGCTTTTTTAAAAATAGGGTATTTGAATCGTTTTTTTCGATATGGTGCTTTAAATTGTAATAAAAATTTCGCTGCCTTATCCAAAATTTGAATTCAGTTGTACTGAATAATTCATCATAAGATTTTCTTTCTTTGTGTGCTTCTTGCAAAATAAGATCAAGGAAAGATTGTTCTTGTTGAATATATGGCATGAGTTCTGCACGCTCTTTGTCAGCATATTCCTTTCTAAGTTTACTTGCCTCAACTGCAGTGTAGTATGGAGTGGTGTTTATGTAGAGATAGGCTTGCTGATAGGTTACTTCAATTTTTTCACGTTCTGACATGAGCTTCGTTAACGTGGGTAGAATATTTGTTTTTTGTGGTAAGCCATCATTTTCTATTATTTCATGCTGTTGATTGCTTCTTGGGTCCATCGTAATCTCTCTCTTATTAATTATGATAGGCTCAATAGGGATTCCGGGGTCTTGGTTATTTTTTATTTATTTTGCGAGAAAATAGGATGTTTTCAAGAGACAAATCCGATCAGGGAGAGCGTATTTGTCGTTAAAATAAATAAAAAATAACCAAGACCCCGGAATCCCTATTGAGCCTTATGATATTGTGTGTTCAATTTATGATTTACCGGCTTAATTATCTAAGAAGAGCTTACAATATGCAAGAAATGATATTTTTTTGTTCATTTCTATCGTCAGTCAAATAGGTCTTACTGGGATAAAATCGGGGGAAATCACGTAGCTTACAAGTTGAGCACTGAATACACGCTTTATCGACTATAACGGCCAGAGTAATTTTGCCAACCTCGCAGGACTAGATTATACCCGCTATTTCGTTTAGGCTCATATCTGTTCTGTTGCGAAAAGCTCGTCGATATGTTTCTGTGCGCATTGATTTTAGCGCTTGTTTGCTGACAGCTGGATTGAAACCAATGAAGAATTCATTTCCTTCATTCTTTTTCACCAACCGACCACAGAAGGTATATCCTAAAAAGTCAAACTCTGTTTTTGGATAATGCTCTTCTATTTGGAAATATCGTTAATGTCTATTACACAGTCAACTATTTTGAAGCTGCAGGTGCTGTAGGCATTAATTTAGAAGGTCAGGTTTTTCCAAAACGATACAGGAACGGTTACCGTTGAATAGTTACTAGAGAGGAGTTACTTCAACCATGCATATGATTTTATTCCCGCTTGCTGTTTGTTTAATGATTACTGCACCGGCTGTATTTGCTAGAGGTTTTGATAATAACTCTGGGACTAAAGAAACTAACGTTTCATTCAATAGAACAATTATAGTTTATGATGCATCTTCTTTGAAAGAAGCTGTTAGAGGAAATTACACGAGGATTATTGTACATGGTACCATCAACGATGCTGAGCCACTCATACTTAAGGATAACGTCACATTGGAAGGAGATAATTCTAATAGCGAAATAATGACTATTGCAGATTCTGACGCTATCATGCTTGGAAAGAATAACATCATTAAAAATTTAACAATCAAACTTTCAGAAGTATATGATGTAAACGATCCCAATAGTTATGAAAAAAGTTCTATTGTTAATAATCAAGGAGCTTCTGTTGGGAATTTTGTGGCAGATCATGTCACTGCAAATTCAGGGATAGTATTGCATGTAACTGATGCATCCAAAGATAGTATTGTAACAATCCATAATAATCGAATTTCAGCCCATTATAAAGCTGGAGTTAGTATAGATACGCAAAACGCTAGTACCGTAAAAGTGACCGAAATAAGTAACAACATTATAAATACGGAAACTGCTGGAGTATGGGTATCAGGACCGATTGTGCAAGGTATAAGTATTGTTGCTGATACTAAAGGTACTATTTTTGTTAACGGATTAAAAAATAATGATATAGGCAAGAATTACGGTGGCATGGGCATTTATAGTTTAGCAACAGGAGAAGGAAAAGTTATTATTAATACTATTGGCTTTAATCGGATAGGACAGAGGCTTCAGACATCTGGAGAAGGCGGGTTCATGCGAGGAATTAAGCTAATAGCACAAGGAATTAAAGGATATAATGGCTTTCTGATTTGTAACAATATTATTGGTAACACCATTGCTTCAATTGGCTCTGACCCTAATTCTTTGTTGCTTGAATCAGATGGTGACGGGACTATAGTTGAAATTGGTGTGATTAAAGATAACACGTTTACAACAAACTCATATACACCTCAGGCAGTTTTCACCACGGGTGTTACTGAAGGTGGTTATATACGTTTACACCCTAAAAAGATAAGCGGAAATACTTTTTATAATAATACAAAGTTTCCAAACATGTATTTTATCGGGTTTGCTGCCCTAGGATCAGGGTCCACCATCGATTTTGGAAAAAATACATCATTTAGCGATGCGCAGTCATACATGGCCAATTACAATGCATTCAAAAATGTAACTGATCATTCTTTGGATATTTATGTTTCAACCTCAAGTGGCGGTGTTGTGGGTAGATAGCACCTGTAAAAATAGATAAACTCAACAAATAGAAAGCTGAAGTAGAGCATCATACACACACTTTTGCAAAGGTATTGACGTTCAGAATTAAAACTGGGTATGTAAAATGATAGCGCAATATAAAAGACATTTTGAAGCAGACCCCGCTGGTCGTGTAAAAGTGGCTAATGATTTTTCCGTGCCAAATTATGCAGATATTTTTGTTATCGGTGATACGGCTGCAGCCCATGCCAGGACTTGCACCTGCAACAAAACAAAGCGGCAAACTCGTTGCTAAAACAAGAATTTAATGCTTAGTTTTAAACTGATTAGGAGTTAAATATATATGGATGATAGTATGTTTATAGAAGCATTATCTCGTTTGGATCAAGCTACTTCATATACTAACATTGATTCAGAATCAGTAGAAAAACTTAAACACACTAAAATATCTGTTGAGGTATCATTACCTGTTCGTATGGATGATGGTAGTTTGAGAATGTTTACGGGTTATCGAGTTCATCATAATGATATTCGGGGTCCAACTAAGGGTGGTGTTCGTTTTCACCCACAGGTAAACATTGATGAAATTAAAACCCTCGCATTTTGGATGACATTAAAATGTGCTGTAGTGGGGATTCCCTTTGGTGGTGCTAAAGGTGGCGTTATACTTGACCCAAAACAATTATCACATTTGGAACTAGAACGTTTAAGTCGTAGTTATATAGGGTATATTGCAGATTTCATCGGTCCTGATACCGATATTCTTGCCCCTGATGTTTATACCAATGCGATGATTATGGGTTGGATGATGGATGAATATACCAAAATTGTGCGTCATGCTTCCCCTGCTGTTATCACGGGCAAACCTATTTCGTTAGGAGGTAGTCAAGGACGTGTAGATGCCACCGGGCGTGGTGCCTATTACTGTATCAAAGAGTTAGAAAATAAACGTCATTGGCAACCGCAAGAAATACGGGTAGCAATACAAGGATTTGGTAACGCAGGACAGCATGTTGCTGAGCTTTTATATAAAGATAATTATAAAATCGTTGCCATCAGTGATTCTAAAGGAGGAATTTATCAACCGAAAGGATTCGATGTACCCAGCATTATTAAGATAAAAAATCAGTCTACTAAACTCCAAGCAGTTTATTGTAAAGGGTCAGTATGTGAATTCGTTGAAGCAACAACTATAACGAATGAAGAATTGCTTGAATTAGATGTTGATATATTGATCCCAGCCGCACTTGAATATCAAATCACTAAGAAAAATGCAGAAAAAGTTAAAGCTGATGTTATCGTAGAAATTGCAAATGGTCCTATCAGCATTGACGCCGATCCCATTTTAAATAAAAAAAATATTTTAATTATTCCCGATATTTTAGCCAATGCGGGCGGAGTGACAGTGAGTTATTTTGAATGGGTACAAAACAAATCTGGTTATTATTGGAGTTTAGAAAAAATTCATAGTCGTTTGCAAGAAATTATGACGAGGGAATTTGCAAATACGTATCACCTTATGGAAAAACATAGCGTTGATATGCGAACAGCTGCTTATATTCATGCATTAAATAGACATGCTGAGGCCGTAGTCTCTTTAGGTACACAAGATTATTTTTCAAATCGATAGCATTACTTGGAAAGATCGTTTTTTGTACGTTCTCAATAGAACCATATAGAGTGTCGTTATGATTAGGAACTGTGCAGTATCTTTAAACGCTCTGAATTTGGTGCCAGACGCTCTGCAATCTTGATTGCTGAAATGATTGCGCTTTCATGGGAATCATTGTCATAAGTCCACATACCTGCAAACCAGAGATTATTATTACCCTGTAATCGCTCGATGACTTTTTGCACTTCAAAATAATTACGATCAGTCGTTGGATGCTTATAGTTTATCAATGCATAAAGATTAGATGGTAATGCACTGCCAGTGTCTTTTGGCGGACGCACATCATATGTGAGCCAGGTTTTGAATATGGGTGTTTTTGATTTCCATTGTTTATACATGGTAGTCGCGGAGTGTGTACCATCATAGCGCACATTCACGATTCTCCAGTCGTCCCTGTTTGGCGGCATAAACCGTGTATCACCATGTATCGCAATTTTAGTATCGTAATACTTTATTTTTCCAAGCAACACAGAAAGATCAGCGGTCTCAGACATGGTACTCAGTAAATAGCTTGCAACATTGGCATCTGTTGCAAAAACAATATGATCATATTCCTTCACACTGTCATCTTCGGCCAGAATGGTATAATGACCATTGTTATTGCTTATTAGTTTCACACGTGCATTCAATTTTACTTCCGTTTTTTGTAGTGACGCTCTGACTGCTTCTATATATTTTTTCAATCCTCCAGTCACTTCATACCATTGATAACCACTAACATCATTGCCTTCTACTATGTATTTCAGTGTGTTGTAGGCTGAAGCATCCTGAATATCATCAGGGCTCACTCCCCAGGCTGCCGCCAGCAATGGGTACAAGACTGATGTTTTAAATCCTTTGCTTACAGTGAGTGAATCAGCAAATTCTTGAAGCGTAGGATTCGTATCATGTGATTCAAGAAACTTGCGACTGTTATCAATGACAATTTTTAATTGCACTGAACGACATAAATTACTTGGAGTAAGTGATTTCCACTCAACTGAACTATTATGATAGGGCGGCAAGATAATCACATCATCGCCATTTGTGGTGTAAAACGTGGACACCAATGTAAAAGTCTTGAGAGGAATATTGAAGTGCCTGAGTAATTTCAGAAAATGAGGATAAAAGGTTTCATTAAAAAATTCCGCACCCGCTTCAATAACAACAGGCGAACCATCCACATTAACTTCTATGGAGTTTGCATGTCCACCCAAACGGCCTTGGGCTTCATATAATGTAACATCATGATTCTGCTCAAGCAGCCATGCCGTCACCAACCCGGATGCTCCTCCACCAATAATAGCCACTCTGTCTGCAAAAGCAGTTCTAAATAAAAATATGCTCGCAAGTAATATCACGGATAATATTTTTTTCATTATGTCTCCTAAGAACGTGCAAGATTGCCTTGAGTGGCACACGGCCAATACCGTAAACACATAAGGCATTTGCAAAAAGGTGTTAAAATACGCTTTCAAAAATGTTTACATATACTTTTTTGAAATCGAAGTTTATTTATCAACTCAATGTTTTTGGGGCGCACAGATATACTTAAAGTCAAATACCGAAAGGAACTCCTATTGTGTTAGCACCTGTTAATCCTGTGAACATCAAGGCAATCGCACTGGCTCTACGTGCAGGAGCAGCAAGACGTGAAGCTACAACTGCACAATACCAAAAAATGATCCATGGGTAAATGAAGTAGTTAACCCATTCCCATAACTAGTCCGACCTGAAATATTCCTCAAGCGAAGCTTGCTTGTTCAATTTTTAAATAATTAATTATCTTTTTAAGATTAAATGCGCAACCTGATAAAACCGCATTTATTTTGTCTCCAATTGTTCCAAGCAGATAATTTCGGCTTAATCGATGATCATTTTTCATGTGCCCAATAATGGGTTCGATCGCAGGTCTACTCTTTAATAATTTTTTAAAACGCAAAGGTAAATTCTTTTTACCAGAAATAAATATTTTTACATCATCAGGATGATGCTCTTTCCCACGATAACTTTTATCTGCAAAAGCACATTCAATTTTTGTTTGAGAATTTTCTTCTGCTTTATTTAAACATTCCTTTAGGGTTGCACCATCATAAGGATTATCATGATGGGCTAACACAGACAGTACCCATGGTTCTTCACAAGTTGTCACAACAGAAACTTTGCAACCAAATTCATATTTTTTATGTGCCTTTCCTTTTGCAATACATTCAACTTCTGGTGCATGCAAACTGTATAGTTTTTTCGGCGTATTTTTTTCCTGCTTTAGTAATCGTTCTGATTGTGAAATTAAATATGCAAGCTCAGGATCTTTACTCAAATCTGCTTGTCGAATAATATCGCGAGTAACTCTTCCTAGATAAGATTTTACTTTTTTGAACTCTTTTCTTGCTCTTTTCATTTGTGCAGCATGTGCATAACGTGCTTGTTTAATGCATGCTCGTTTACCAACCCAAACATATGTTTGTCGCAATTTTAATCCTCTTTTCTTTGCTGCATGAACTAACTTAATTCTCATTCGATGGCATAACTTTGTATCAGTTGGAAATGTAATTGCCTTTTCTTGAACCGTTGTGTCTACATTGACATTCTTTATTAATTTTTCTGGTAATAATGCTTCTCGTTTTGCTGTATCAATCGTATGACCTAATAATTTCTCAACACCTTTTTCTCCAATTCTTTTACGCCATTTTACTAATGTGGTTGGATGGCATGGCAATTTATGCTGAAATGTTTCGAAACCACAAAAATATTGCCAATACGGATTTTCACAAAACTTTTCCACAACAGATTCATCACTTTCATTTTCTAAATATTTTAAGTAATGAAGTCCTGCAATCACGCGAATTGGTATTTCGGGTCGACCGGGGCCTTCGCAATAAAAAGGACCTAATTCTTTTATCAAGTGCTCCCAATTTAGTCGATTTGCTAGTTGGTAAAGAGCGTGTTTCTTATCCAAAATGTCTTCCAGTTTGATTTCAGCCATCCTTGATTTGTCCATTTCTATTTTGCAAGTTTTTAGGGGGTCATTTTTAAAAAGTTGCGAAATATTAACCCGCTTTTTTGCTTTTTTCCTCTATTTTATTGAGTTAAATGAATATTTCAGGTCGGACTAACTAGTCGCATTGTGTATCATAGTCAATATTGCAATTTAAGCGTTGCTCTCCTGCAAATGCTGAATATTCACAGTTAAGCAAATTTGTAAAATGCTTCTAGTGCATACGATTGTTGATTATTGTTAGTGCCAATACTATTAGAGTTAACAAATGAACTCACATTAGAAAAGTCATGTCGTGTTTCTGCGCGTAGTTCAAGATTTTTGATGGGCATATAACCCAAGCTTAATGTTAATTCTTTCCAGCTTTGTATTACACCTGTGCGATAACCATTTCTATCACTGAAAATTTCACCGCGAACCGAAGTTTGCCATTTATCATTGAATTTGTAACTGACATATCCAGCCAATCCTTGCCAAACGGCTTCTGCAACGTTACCACTTGGCAATGTTGATAGGGTTTGATTTGCATAATCGTAATTAGCGATAAATGTAAGGTTGTCAGTGGCGTTTAGCGTAGCAATAATATCGATAAGATTTCGTATACTTTCTGATCCAGTTGCTGTTCTATCTGTAGCTCGTTGCCCGCCTGAAAGTAAGGTGGCTGCAAGAGAAAACAGGGAGTTAGGCGTGTAAGTCGTGCTCAGTTCAATTGTTTTGCGACGACTGATGTCACGAATACTGTCCCAACCATTATTAACACCGGCAATGACATTCAGTTTATCGTTTACAGCATAGGTTCCACGGATTCCCATATGTGTAGTGGGTTCGGCATAACCAAATAGAATTGATCGGGAGAAATTTGTGTCTTGTGTAGGATCAACAACTTCATCCCCTGCTAATGTAACATATTTACCGCCTATCACTGTTAATGCTCCTACTGCATATTGGAGATAAGCTTGAAGTGGATCGATAGCAAGTGTTTGAGAGCCAAAGTAAGGATTCCAGCCGTAAGCTGAGGTAGTATTAGCATCTCTACCTAAAATAACGTTAAACAATCCGCCAAAACCTTGCGTTGGCTGGTTGGACAACGTTACCGCAGCCTGTTGTAGCGTGAAACCATTGGGTTCTAAGTCATATACACGATCAAATGTGCCACTGGTGAATAAATTACTTCTTACGAGATAATTGTAGGAGCCATCGATATAGCCAGAAAATTTAAAATTACTTTTCGGTGCAGTGGGAGTTGCCGCTGGTTGGGATGTACTTTGTGTTGTATCGGCAAAAGCTAATATTGGAAACGTTAATGCAAAACTCATCCATAATACATAAATTTTACGCATTTTCATCTCCTTATGAATGTGATAGTAGTGTAAAGCGAAAAGATGCTACACCGCCACTTCCTTAGACAAACTAAAGATTATATTACTTCGATACTATTAAATGTTCCACAATTGGCCCTAATGCTAGTGCAGGAAAAAAAGTCAATGCACCTAAAACAATAGTGATACCCCCAAGAAAAATAATAAATAATGGCGTATGTGTTGGTAGTGTTCCTGAATTGCTTGGAATAATCCTTTTTCTGACAAGTGATCCTGAGATAGCTAAAACAGGTATCGCAATCCAATATCGTCCCAACAACATGGCTACTCCACCCAGAATATTATAAAAGGGTGTATTTGCATTTAATCCTGCAAATGCACTGCCATTATTATTAACCATAGACGTAAATGCATAAAGAATTTGAGTAAAACCATGTGCGCCTGGATTAGTAACAGAATCAGTGCCGGCATGTGTTACTGATGCGATCGCTGTACAAGCAAGTACTGCAAGAGGCATAAGTAAAACAGCAAATGAAGCCATTTTCATTTCGTATGTTTCAATTTTTTTTCCTAAATAGATTGGCATTCTTCCTACCATGAGTCCTGTGACAAAAACAGCAATAATGACTAGCATTAACATTCCATATAAACCTGAACCTACTCCGCCAAATACAACTTCACCTAAGTGCATTAACCAGAGAGGAACAAAACCACCCAATGGGGTATAAGAGTCAAGCATTGAATTGACAGAACCATTTGATGTTGCCGTCGTTAATACAGTCCAAAGAGTAGAATTGACAATACCAAAACGTGTTTCCTTACCTTCCATATTTCCCCCTGGAAATACATTTTGTTTAGGTGCTTGGTCAACGCCCATCTGAGTTAACGCTGGATTTCCATGCTGTTCAGAAATCACAGCAACATATACCATCGGTATCAATAATAAAAACATAGCAATTAAAATAGCCCATCCTTGCCGTTTATCATTTATCATTACGCCAAATGTGTAACAAAATGCGGTGGGTATTAACAATAAAGCTAGCATTTCTATAAAATTTGATACTGGGGTTGGGTTTTCGAATGGATGCGCTGAGTTAGCATTAAAGAACCCACCACCATCTGATCCTAATTGTTTGATTGCGATTTGTGAGGCAACAGGCCCCATTGGAATGACTTGTGTTGTTAATGTTTTGATTCCCATCCTGGTATTTCCAAGCGTATCTGTAATGAGCTTGCCTGGTAGGTCAGTGATGGGTTGTTGATAGTGGATAATCTGAAGCAAATTAACTTGCTGATAGGGTTTAAAATTCTGGATAACTCCTTGTGATGAAAGAATAATTGCAATGATGAGTGAAAGAGGAAGTAAGATATAAAGTGTTCCTCTGACGGTATCCACCCAAAAATTGCCTAGATCGTTGGTCTCGTGTCGTGCAAGTCCGCGAATAAATGCAATTAATAGTGACATGCCTGTTGCAGATGAAAGAAAACATTGCACTGTAATAGCTGTCATTTGTGAAAAATAACTCAGTGTTGTCTCACCACCATAGGCTTGCCAGCTCGTATTACTCGCAAAGCTTGCAGCGGTATTGAAAGCAAGATCAGGAGCAACCGCTAAAAATGCCTGAGGATTAAGAGGAAAGTAAGCTTGAAAACGTTGAATTGTATAAACAGCTAATAATCCCAATAAATTAAAAAATAACATGGCTGACAAATAACATTTCCAGTCCATTTCTTTCTCTGGATTAATTCCGCAAATACGATAGGTAAAATGTTCAAAAGGCTTAATTATCCAATCTAGTCCACATGATTTTCCTTCATAAACTCTCGCCATGTACCAACCCAATGGTTTAACGAAAGCCAATACGGCAATAAGAAATAAGATAATCTGTAAAACCCCATTTGAGGTCATGATTGCGGAGATCCGTATTGCTTGCGAAGTACAAGATTAACGTCTAATACATTAACAACCTTTTCACCAGCAAGTCCTCCAAATGGTGCTGAGGCTTTTCCATTAAGTATTTGTTCAATTTCATTTTTAACATCCTTAGGATTGCGTTTTAAATTACGTGCCCATTTAGTAGAAACCCGATCAAGTTGATAGAGCGCATTTTGTAATGTGATATGAGGATCAAGACCTGAGCCTGAGGTGGTCACCATATCTGCTGGAACATCTTCAAGTTCTACAGCAGGATGTTCTTGTCGCCACATATCAAAGAAAATAGATTGTATATCAGAGCCTGTATTAACGGGTTCGATAGTTGTTTCAGTTTTGCCATAGGTAGCTACATGGGTAACACGAGAAGGAAATTGTCCAGGTAATTCTTTCGAAAAATTTTGGAAAAATACAATCGCAAGATCGGCGGCTTTTGGATTGGGTGTGCCAGGATTATCTTTAATAAACTGACTAACCTGGGATGGATGTGTCTTAGTCCAGCTATCCACATATGCACCGTGTGATGGATCAGCATTCACCCATGCTTGCGCTAAGGAATTATGCAGTGTTGCCCACTGTGCGACAATATGTGGGCTTCCTTCAAACTGATCGTGCTGAAACCAACTCTCCATATCGGGTGCTACTAGTTGGCCCGCTTTAGCACCATTTCGGTATTTAACAATGGATCCCAGTGAGTTCGCTACCCGATTGCGTAATGCATAGTTAGAAGCTGCTAACGCAGAAGATGATGATGCGGATGCATCGTACGATGCGGCAGAAGGGCGAGGTTGAAAATAGTCATCTTTTGTAAAGGGTTGTGCAATAAGCAACGATCCTATTGGACGGCCATTGGGATCAAAGACCATACTTCCATTAGCCTGAAAAGGAAAAAGAATTTGTCCAACTGTCCATAAGGCTAATGGATAAATTCCGCAACATATCACGACGGTAAGAAACAATAATAAAATACTTTTTTGAAGAGTGTGCAACACGCTGACCTCCACGAAACTATAACTCGATGTTCCAGTTTTTGATAAAGAAAACTGTCAAAAGAGGGATGGATGCCTTATTTACGAGCCTGCCGTAAAAAGGCATCCATCCCTCTTGGCAGGCACTCAATAGAAAATTAGAACATCGAGTATAACATCAGTTAACTAAATTCAAACTCACCATGAATATGTCAATTAATTTGATGCCGATAAACGGTATGATCACGCCCCCCAACCCCCAGATTAGCAAATTTCTACGCAATAGCGCTTCAGCACCTAATGCTCGATAGCGAATGCCGGATAGTGCGATAGGAATCAGTGCTGGGATGATTAGTGCATTGAAAATAACAGCCGACAAAATAGCGGAAGTTGGTGAATGCAGATGCATAATGTCCATGGCTTTCAACCAAGGTAATGTACCGGCAAAAAGTGCTGGAATAATTGCAAAATATTTGGCGACATCATTGGCAACTGAGAAGGTGGTTAATGCGCCACGGGTTATCAGTAGCTGTTTGCCGATTTCTACCACCTCAATGAGCTTGGTAGGATCACTATCCAAATCAACCATGTTAGCGGCTTCTTTAGCAGCTTCAGTTCCAGCATTCATGGCGAGTGCTACATCAGCTTGTGCGAGCGCTGGGGCATCGTTTGTACCATCACCCATCATGGCAACTAGCTTCCCTTCGCTTTGTTCTTTTCTGATATAAGCCAATTTAATCTCAGGGGTTGCCTCAGCAAGATAATCATCGACGCCCGCTGCTGCTGCAATAGCTGCAGCAGTTCTTGGATTATCACCGGTAATCATCGTGGTTTTAAGGCCCATTCTTCTCAATCGAGCAAAGCGTTCATGGATGAGTGGCTTTAGAATATCTTCTAGGGCAATCACACCCACAATATTCGATTGCTCAGCAACAACGATTGGCGTTGCACCTTTGGTCGCAACACTCTCAACTAAACTATGTAGTTCATTGGGTATACTGCCATGATTCTCTTCAACATATTTTATGATGGCGTCCGGTGCACCTTTTCTTATTCGCGCTCCATTAGGAAGATCGATACCACTCATGCGTTTTTGTGCCGTAAATGGCATAAACGTTGTTTCAGGTGGGACGCTAATGGTTGACTTACTTTGCGTTTCATATAATTTGAGAATACTTTTTCCTTCAGGTGTATTATCGGCAACTGAAGCAAGCGCAGCTAGGATACCAAGTTTAGCTTCCGTATATTTTCCTACGGGTAAAAACTTTGTTGCACTACGGTTTCCTAACGTGATGGTGCCGGTTTTATCTAATAATACAATATCAACATCGCCGCCCAGCTCAACAGCCTTTCCACTTGTAGCAATGATGTTAGCTTGAAGAGCGCGATCCATACCGGCAATTCCGATAGCAGCAAGCAAAGCGCCTATGGTTGTTGGGATAAGACAAACTAAAAGTGCAATTAACGTGGGAATATCTGTGCCAAGACTTTTTAAAGGCTGCGAAAGACCTAAATAACTCATCATATATAATTCAGCGTTATAAGCCATTGCCCAGAGTGGAACCACGACGATCAAAAAGATCAACGTAAAAGCGGACAATACCAGTGTCAGTGCGATTTCATTCGGTGTTTTCTGGCGTATTGCGCCTTCAACAAGTGCGATCATGCGATCCAGAAAAGACTCGCCTTTACCGCCAGTAATTTGAACAATGATGTGATCAGAAAGAACTCGCGTACCGCCGGTGACACCAGAGCGGTCGCCACCTGCTTCGCGTACAACAGGTGCGGATTCGCCCGTAATCGCTGATTCATCTACATAGGCTATCCCTTCTATAATCTCTCCGTCACCAGGAATGGTTTGTCCGGCTGCAACAACAACTTTGTCACCGCGTTTTAAACCAGCTGATGACATTTCATCGATCTTTCCTGATGGAGTTAAGCGGCGAGCTACCGTATCACGACGAATACGTCTCAATGAATTAGCTTGAGCTTTACCTCGAGCTTCCGCGAGAGCGGTGGCAAAATTTGCAAATAGGATAGTTACAAAAAGCCAAAAATCTAAGGCTATAAAATAGCTCGTTGACACTTGGCTTTCATTTCCGCCAAAGATAGCTTTTATGATATATAGCAATGTAAGTATTGCACCTACTTCCACCACAAACATGACTGGATTTTTCCACTGGATATCAGGTCGCAACATAACAAATGATTGTTGCAATGCAACCAATACGGTTTCTTTTTCTAGCAGAGCTCTACGTTTGGTACGGCGAGTTCCTATTGGCTCTTTTGAAGGCGAAATGCTTGATTGCACTTTTTCTTTTGTGTTAGTTGGTGTATCCATACTCTTATTTTCCTTTGAAAATTTAACACTATTTAGATCGCTTTACGTGGAGTCACTACTCCCTTCATCCTCCAAATGGTATAGGGCCTAAATGTTCTGCAAAGGGTCCTAAGGCTGCGACTGGTAAGAAAAGTAAAGCACCAATAATGAGAATCGTCCCCAGTAAAAGAAACCAGAACGTCATCGTGTCATCGCGTAACGTTCCAAGACCATAGGGGCTAGATTTTTTTGCTCCTAAAAATGCCGCCATTGCAATCGGGGCAATAATAGGAAGAAAACGGCTAAAGATGATCACAAGACCTGTCGCTATGTCCCATGCGATTGCTTCTGGTGCAGGATTTGGATTATTCCAGAAACCATAAGTAACCCCTAATCCATCAAAGGCCGAGCCATTGTTAGCTGATGCTGAAGAAAATTGATATACTATTTGTGATAATCCATGTGCACCCGGATTACTGACCGCATTCAATCCCCAATTCGTTGCAGCAAAAAGACCACTAGGCATAAGAATCATGAGTGGGTGGACAAGTAACGCGATAATCGCGAGTTTTACTTCGCGGGCGCCAATTTTCTTGCCTACATATTCAGGTGTTCTTCCTACCATCATGCCAGCAAGGAAAATCCCGATGATGATAAACAACAACATATTGATCATACCCACACCTTTTCCACCAAAGATACAGTTCAACCACATACCCGCCATGGGTGATAATGCAGAAATCGGGTTAAGACTATCAGCTTCCGCGTTAACTGCCCCACAGGTTACGTCCGTTGTTAAAGCAGCAAATGTAGCACCTGCTGATGTACCAAAACGCATTTCTTTACCTTCAAGGTTTCCTAAATGTTGATCCACAGGTAACCCAGCAATAGCCGGAATTGTTACTATCTGTTTTCCATTGGGCGATGCTTTATTGGGTATTTCAAAGGTGCGTGCTGAATGAGCAGTTAATCCTGGGTTCGGTTTTAGGGTGTCGAAATAAACAGACCAAACAATGGTACTAGCCATCAACAATAGCATAACTGAAAAAATCACCATGCTGTGCCGCCATCGGTTAAGCATTCGTCCATACATTAATACGAGTGCATATGGGAAAATCATCATGGCTAAAGTATTAAAAAAATTAGAGAGAGCGGTGGGATTTTCAAATGGATGAGCAGAATTCATGCCGTAAAAACCACCGCCGTTTGTACCCAGCATTTTCATTGATTCAAAAGCAGCAACCGGGCCAACAACAATAGTTTGTTGTTTTGCCACACCACTGTCGGTCATTCCCATAGAGGCAGGTTCAAGTGTTGCAACCTGATAAGAACTCTTGAATGTCATGGGACTGCCTTGAGTGATAAAAATGACACCAAAGAAAAAAGCAGCCGGTACAAACATGTACACAATCACACGCCACATATCCAAAAAGAAATTACCGAGAGATAAATCGCTACGTAAAGCACGAATAATAGCTGTCAGCGCACTTAAACCAATTGCGGCAGATACAAAAAGATTCGTGATACAAAAAAATAGTTGACTGAAATTCGACAAATGTTGATCTCCAGCATAATGTTGGAGATCCGTATTCGTCATAAACGAAGCCACACTATTAAAAATAGTACTGGGGGCCAACATGGTTTTGCCATCTGGATTGAGCGGCATCCATGGTTGTAGCACCAAAACAAGAAAGCTAAAAACATACAGTAGGGTATTGAAGAGAAGCAGGGAGCCTGCATATTGCTTCCAACTTTGTGGGCCGCTATTTAACCATTTTTCAGACCATTTAAAAATGAAGAATGGCCGATATTTTCCATCCATGATCCATGCCATATAGCGGCTTAAAGGAAATGCAATGAGAGTTGCTATTGCAAGTAGGGCAAAGGGAAGAAGCCAAGTTTGAATAAACACTGTTTTAAACTCCTTTTATATGATGCCGTATTTACTTTTGACCTCGCTTAAAACCATTCTGGTCGCGCTAGGGTCACTATTAAGTAAATAAATACGCAGGCTACTATAACTGCTGTTAGATAAATCATTTATATCACCTACCTTTTAGTACGTATTCGGGCAAACGCTCTTCCTTTATCGACGATAGACTTTAGCCATGAGATATAGTCATTGTTTGTGTTAGATTGAGTCACGACCTTAGATTGTTCCGATAGTGACTAAAAACAATTTAACATGGGTCACCGAACCTATACACCTTTTATATTTTGTTGCAAGCGCACAAGAACAAATAACACAATCCCATTGATAATAGGCCCAGAAAAAACATCGCAGGTAACCAGATGACAAGATTCATTTAAAAAGTTCCTTCTACAATAAATGCTTGTTGATGGGTTATTTAAACACAAAAAAGTATGAGCGGGAATAAAGGCTAGTAGAGAGCGAGATCTATTCCAGTGAAAAATGATCAATGACATATCTATATAATGGCCTCCATACTAAACGGTTGAAGATGAGTACATATACACACATCACTCCAACTCCTAATACAATATGGGGAAAATCACCCGCATTTGTATATTCAGTAATATAAGCACCTAAACCTGTTGCTGTTAATTTTATATTACCCCAGCTTGCGACTTCGGCAACAATACTAGCGTTCCAAGCACCGCCCGCTGCAGTCAGTGCGCCTGTTACATAATATGGAAAAATGGCTGGAAAAATCAGGCGACTCCAGCGCAGCCAGCCAACCACGCCGAAGTTATCGGTTACTTGCAAGAGATCTTTTGGAATTGTCGAGGCCCCTGCTATCACATTAAATAGAATATACCATTGTGCCCCCAGTATCATGAGCGGTGTTAACCAAATATTGGGGCTTAGATGATAAGTAGCAATTGGGATAACAATGAATGGATAGAGTAGATTAGCAGGAAAGGCAGCGAGCAGTTGCGCAATCGGCTGGCCTATTTGCGACATCTTTGGTTTAAGCCCAATCCACACATCTATCGGCACCCATATGATGGAACAGAGTATGATGAGAACAACTACGCGCAACGCTGTCAAAAGGCCAAGCAATAAAACATGTTTGATTTCGGTAAACGATATGTTTTGCTCAATATAGCGGCTAACATAAATCAATGCACCAAGACCAATCATAACAGTCAACACATTCCAAAAGTAAGTTATCACGTGTTCATTTCGTATTTTGTTAGAAGATTCCACGAGTAATACTTTAGGAGAAAGAAAAATCTTCAAATTTACAAAAGCATCAAACAAAAGCGTAAGTTTACGCCCGATGTAGCGCATCATGCGTGTACGCTGAAACAAGGTAATGACCCATGATTCAGGTTTTTTTTCAGATCCTTCTTGCTCAGCTTTAAATTTTTCAGCCCAAGCAACCAGTGGACGAAACAACAGTTGATGGTAGATGAGAATAACTATAAACATTGCCGAAACGGCATATACAATGGCATGAATATTAGCTGCATTAATCGCAGTAGCAATATACGAACCTATACCCGGCAACATGATTGTTTGATTTGAAACAGTGATGGCCTCAGCCGCGACTACAAAAAACCACCCGCCAGACATTGACATCATGGTATTCCACAATAGTCCAGGCATAGAGTAAGGCACTTCAATGAGCCAAAAACGTTGCCAAGCAGACACATGAAATAGGGTTGCGGCTTCTTGTATATCAACAGGAACAGATTTTACAGTCTGATAAAAACTAAATGCCATATTCCAGGCTTGTGAAGTGAAAACGACGAAAATAACAGCGCTTTCAGGACCTAATAAACTTCCTGGAAAAAGAGTAATGAATGCAGTAATCGTTACGGACAGAAATCCAAGAATAGGAACAGACTGTAAAACATCGATCATAGGAATGATAATGCGCTCAGCACGCCGACTTTTGGCTGCCCAGGTACCGAAAATAAAAGTAAATAAAAAAGAAAATACCAAAGCAATCAGCATGCGTAAAACAGTTCTACCCGCATAACGAGGTAGGACTGCTGGATCCAATGAGATAGTAAGAGTCTGGCCTAGCTGATAAGGGATTGCCATTTGTCTCGCGTTCAGGGCAAGGAACGTGAAAATAGCAAGTACCCAAAGTAAGGCCAATATATCCCAGTAGTTAGGGTACATTTTTGTCCGATATGCTGTCATCACCTTTGTATAAAAGAAAGTCATATCATCCTAGATATTCAGTTTTATACGCAGCTCTAGAACATTATCCCCATTCCTGTGCTAATATAATGATCAAAACTACCCAAGTTACCGCTTATTCGCTGACCGACTTCTAGATCGATGGCAAAACTGGGTAAGACAAGGTAGAGGAACCCACCATCAAAATTAAATCCACTTCCCTCTCCAGGTCCTGTTTTACTTTGACCATACACTTCTCCATAAAAGTTAATTTTCTCACTGGGTGCATAAGTAAAAACCAGATCGGGATTAATGCTTGTAAATCGTTGACCACCATCATGACTGGATTGTGTTTCTGTGCTGCCGCCTAGCATGAATGATAGATTACATTGTGGATTAAAGGCATAGCTAATAATACCATTAAACGCAGCACCTAGACCTTTGTTTCCAAAGGCTGCGCTACCGTCTGGGAGTGTGAAGAGAGCTTCCACAGCAGCAAGCCAGTTTTGGGTATAGCCAATCTCATGCTTAATTCCAAGTGTAGTTGCGCTGTATCCGGAGCGAGGTGTCATCGATTGATGGATGTAATTTGGTAATATAATAGCAAATTCGTTATTCGCTGGTAATCCTAAACGAAGTTCAGCTTCAGGAAAATTCTGTTCATGACCGGCTGAGTGGGTGAGTTGTTGATATTGGTAGCCTAATTCTATCACAGCTTTTCTGAATGGGACAACGCAAGCACTATCAGCAACAGTAGGTCTATCTATAATATTTAGAAGTGCCGAAGCACCACCACAAGGGTTGTCAATCGTATCAGCAAAAACATTAAAAGCTGTTAGATAGATGAGAGTAAATGTCCAAAATAGTTTCCATCCTTGTTTGGATATCACAGTCGTTTCTCACTAATAAAATAGAATTCACACAAGCTTATCATATATTTCATGCAACGTAGATAAAGCGCATCAGAAGGGCTCATGCCCTATTCAACCGTGCCTTTTATGTGTACCTATATATTACACGGTGATGATTGGCTCATTCAGAATATTGAACAAATACGTAAATCTACCCTACTAAAAAAAGAGAATTCTTTTTAGCAATTCACTGATTATCAATTGAAACAAATTGATGGCGGTGCAGTGGATAAACTTGGAAGTGCAGGTTCTTGATAATTTATTGGAGTCAATAAAATTAAGTCATATTGACCACGAGGTATAAAACACCGTGATCAACTTAAGGGGAGAGCTAGCGCCTCTCCCCTTAAGAAACCCCATTGCTAGAGACACGCAGCAAGCCGCGTGGAATAAATTTAAAACATAAAATAATGCTAAAGGAATAATATTACTTTTTTGCTTAATGGAGTTCATTTTACGGTCTCTATAAAATATAACTCTAAGCGGATTTTCAGCTAAAATTTAATGATTTATGACTTTAGGTTTTTATGGTAGTAGTATATTGGCATGGTATTGTATTTCTATTCACACACAATCAATAGCATTGTTCACTGCGACTGTAAGGAATATTTATGTTTAATAGAACAAGTAAAAAAATTTTGATTAATTCCAGTGGTAAAGATGGTATGGCAGGTGTCCCAGGCAGAGAAGAACAGCATGGGACTAACGGAAACAATGGAGAACATGCAAAAGCAATAAATGTTTTTCTGAGTGCAGATGAACATAACGCTACGGTAGAGCTTTCATCAAACTACAATAAGCAATCACTTCCATTAGAGGAAGCAAATGCAGAGATTATTTTAATGGCTCAAGGGGGACAAGGAGGTAAAGGCGGTGATGGTGGTGATGGACATCGTGGCACTGATGGTGCAGATGGTAGCGATGCTTCTACTCGTTCACCAGGAACTGATGGTGGTCATGCTGGTTCCGGCGGTGACGGTGGGCCTGGCGGTGATGGGGGAGTAGGTGGTGACGGAGGAGATATCACAGTCACTGTCTCTGAACACGATATGGACTTATTAATGCTAGTCGACCATCAATCGCAAGGTGGCAGGGGTGGTGTTGGCGGAAAAGGCGGGCAAGGAGGACGTGGTGGCTACGGGGGGCGAGGTGGGAGTAGTTATTCCTGGACTGAATGGGATACTGACAGCGAAGGTAATCTCCAGAGCACGAGCTATTCTATGCCTGGCGGTTCATCAGGTGCGGATGGTCACTCAGGTAATGATGGCAAAGCCGGACAAAAAGGAGAACGTGGCAAACATGGCAACTATCAGATTAGGGTATTGGGATTAGGTCATTACGTTGAACGATATGATTTGCAGGTTACTTATTTTAATCACATTGCTTCAGAGGATGGCATTATTGAGCCTGAAGAATGTCTTGCGATTAATCAATTAACTATTAAAAATACGGGGCATATGCCAACACCGGCACCCATAGCGATTTATTTAACACAAAATACGTGGATTGGATTTAATGCAGAAAACATTTTGCGCACGCCGGATAAAATACGTCCTGGTGATACTTTAACGATGAGTCAATCGCTTGAATTTAACGTAAAATCTGCGAATGCGTTTATTCCGGCTATCGATTCCACTTTTCATTCTGTTGGACATATTTATTTTGGTGCACGATTGCCTCGGGTACAAAAGGACTTTCCACGTGTTGCCAAACAATATACAGAATTTGCAATTCGTTACCCCGTTGAAATTTCAATTGTCTCAAATGCCAATGCTATTACTAGAAATGAAGAAGCACCTTTTGCAATTCAGTGTCGTAATATTTCTAAGAAAGCGCTTGGGACCCATACCTTGGGAGGGCGTTCTCTTATACTTAGCATAGAAGTTGCTCATGGAGTAGCAAAAAATGCGTTGTTGATAAAAAATAAGATGGGAGATTTTTCTTGTTCATTGTCTGAACCAGTCCGTAAAAATGCCAGCCTTATGCAACAAGAAATAGGTTATTTCTCAGGGACATTAAAATTCACTAATTCGCATACCCCTGCTTATACAAATGCTCAGCTGACCGTTACGTTGCATTTAGCTAATCATAGAGACAAAAATCAATTAGATATCATTCAAAAAAGAAACTTTCATATCCAGTTAGCAGATGAATATCAATATGATCCTAAAGCTGATTTTGTGTTGGTAACTAATCATCAAATAAAAAAAGAAACCGTTGATCATTGGCAAAAAATGGTAACCTCATTAGGTTCACACCTCAGTGTTTGGAATACTTCTCTTTATTCAGGATTGAGCTACGCTAAAAAGCGTCATGATGGGGGGAGTTTCAAATCAGAATTGAGTGGAAAAGTAGTTATTATCCTGGATAATTATTTTGTAGATGATATTCATAATCAGACAAAATCTACTCATTTCCTGGATCAAAAAGAGCTTTTTGATGCAGCAAAAACAGCTCATATTTCTACTTATGTCATTGGTCCATCATTTGATATCAACAATGCAGTGACGCCAAGAAACCTGGATGACAATGATCAGAAGACCACAATCACAATACAAGATTATTTTGCAAAATGGAACAAACCAAAGTTCAGCGATTTAGAAAGAATGGCGATGAAGTTTCAAGAAAAATCTATAAAGAATTCACCGACAGAAAGAAAAACCATGGTATTAAATTTCAATCCAGTTAAATTAAATGAAGGAATTTTTGATCAATGGAAATTAGGTACTATTCAAATCTGCCCAATGCTTGATATTCATCAAGCCCATATTGCTTATCGTCCAACAGATCCACATTCTCTAGATAAATATGATGTATTTAATATTGTTAAATTATTACCCTTTGAGAAAAAAATAAAATATTTTTACAACTGCCTTGATGTGCCTGATAATCTTGATCTTGAAATAGACAACATTGAGTCAGATGACAACATTACGCTGGAATTGGATAATGTTGAACCTAACAATCTTGAATTGGAGAATATTGAAATAATAAAAAAAGCGATTCTTTCAGATTTAATGGACGAATTATTGGCATTTTCAAAAAATAAATGGGCAATCAATTTTTCAAAAGAAACCATTTCATCATCGCTTATTTTAATCAATACATTGGCAAAATGTGATTTTTCGTTTATTAAATTAAGTAAGCTTCGCAGTGAATTCGTAAGTGATTTATTTTTAAAATATAAATATGCTGTTATGCGAATACCCGATGTTGCTGATCAACATATTCTTCCATTTTTTAAATATAGACACATCCTTTCTGGCATTTGTTTGCAAAAAATTAATGTATTATTGAAAAAGTATTTTTCCAAAATACCTCTTGAAGACAAAATAGACAAATTAAGCGAGCAATGGAAAAATATTCCACAAGAAGAATTTTTTTATCGATTTTCTGACGCTTATTTAGCAGGCACAGTTTACGATAACCAAATAAATATAGATGAGAAGATAATTTTAAAAAGCGGCTCTCCAGTGAAACCGAAAAAAAGTATGTTTTCAGAAGGCATTCACTTTTTTAAAACAAAAGAAGAGCGTGAATCCAGTATTAGCTCACATGAAAAACAATGCACATTTGATTTGGCAAAGCCTCATATTTAAGATAGCTGATTTTCATTTGAGCTCCTAGAGTCATAGCCGATAATCCTTGTGAATCATTTGGTTTCGCATAGTAAACACATTGATAGATAAGTAGACTTAGATTTCGCAAATCAGTATATTAGGTGGTAAATGTAGAATTTATTGCTAAGAATAGTCCCCGATATTGCATCGTAATCTGATCGCAGCTAACGACTCTTCGCCTATTCACCCCATTAATAAGGTAAGCGCGAAAAAGAATGCGACTTCAATACATCACTCCCATCGGAACACCGGTATACAATAAATCGGTTAGATAAAAAAGCGAAGCACGTGAAAAAATAGTAGGTGGATTTAGCCCAAGAAGTTGGGCAAAAAGAACAGTATCTTGCATGATTAGTACCTATCATTTATCAACTTGAATTATTGTATAACATGTGTTATACATATTCCTAGAGGTGATTTTTATGCATAAAGTAGCAACAATTAATACCCGTATAGAACCTAAGCTCAAAACACGAGCTGAAACAATTTTGCGTAAAGTAGGGTTGACGTCTGCCGAAGCCGTAAGACTGTTCTATATGCAAGTTTGCCTAAATAATGGGTTGCCATTTGAAATTAAAATCCCGAATAAGAAAACTATTAAAGCAATGCATAGTGCTGACAAACGAAAAACTCATAAAGCCAAAAGTGTGGATGAATTATTCGAAGATTTAGGATAAGCATGCTTAAAGTAGAATATACAACTCAGTTTAAACGTGATTTGAAGCTCGCCAATAAGCGTAAAAAAAATATGGGCGCCCTTCAGAAAATAATGAAAAAAATTGAAACCGAAGAAACTTTAAGTCCGCGCTTTAGAGATCATCCTTTAACTGGCAATTGGATAACTCATCGAGAGCTTCATGTAGAGCCAGATTGGTTATTGATCTACAAATTAATACTTGACGAAAAAGTAGTTATTTTTGTTAGAACAGGGACACATGCTGATTTATTTTAAAAAGGGAGTTGACCCACACAGTTGTCTGATGAACCAAAAAATCTATACAGAATTGGTTAAAGAGGGCTATGAAGGCAGCCATGACGAGGTACATGATTTTATATTGCAATGGTATAGAGATAGTATTACCTAAGGCATTTACGCCTCTAGAATTTGTAGTAGGGGAAGCTTTTCAATTTGATTGGAGCGAGGAAAAAATTAAGTTAGCAGGCGTGTTGACCCTGATAAAAGTCGCGTATAATTGCCCGCTCTTCTTGGAGCGGACAGATTATACACTATGGCTAATTACACAAGATTATTTAAAGATTATTAACAGACTCATTCATGATTGTTAGAATTCTTGCATTATAATCTAAATAAACTTTGATGAATATCCGTATAAAATACCTATGTATCTGTAATCCCTCTACCAGTTACCATAAAACACCGATTATAAATTTAGGCTCAATAGGGATTCCGGGGTCTTGGCTATTTTTTATTTATTTTAACGACAAATACGCTCTCCCTGATCGGATTTTTCTCTCGAAAACATCCTGTTTTCTCGCAAAATAAATAAAAAATAGCCAAGACCCCGGAATCCCTATTGAGCCAAATTTATTATTAATCCAGGTTTTCCAACAATGTAACGTATTACGCTACAACATATGAAAAATACAGGTCAAGAAGTTGCGATTTTTGAGAACTGATTCCTTCCTCAGCAATATCATGAAATTCTTGGCGCAACGCGCTCATATTGTGATGCCCAAACCATTGCATATCCCAATTCTTTTGCTGCAGTGAGAGCCCAATAAGGGTCTCTCAGCATTCCGCGTGCTATGAATATAATATCCGCTTGTCCTGTTCGAATAATATGGTCTGCTTGAGTAGAAGAAGTGATTTCACCGACTGCCCCAGTCGCTATGCTCGCTGCGTGTCGAATGCGTTCAGCAAAAACTGTTTGATAACCTGGTCCGATGGGGATTTTTGCATTAGGAACCATTCCGCCACTGGATGTATCCACTAAATCGATGCCTTTCTCTTTGAGGTGATAAGCAAGTTTGACTGATTCATCGATATCCCATCCGCCTTCTACCCAGTCTGTTGCGGATATTCGTACAAAAAGAGGGTAGTGCTTCGGCCAAACCTGTTTTACGGCATCGATCACTTCCAATAATAAGCGAATACGGTTTTCGAAAGATTTTCCATAGTGATCTGTCCGTTGGTTTGACAGTGGAGAAAGAAACTCATGAAAAAGATAACCGTGTGCACTGTGAATTTCTAATACTTTAAATCCAGCTTCAACAGCACGTTTTGCTGCTTGAGCAAAGGCTGCTATGATTTCAGCAATATCTGTGATCGTCAATTCTTTTGGTAACGTGGAGTCATGCGAAAAAGGTAGGGCTGATGGGGCAACAGGCTGCCATCCACCTTGATCCATACTGACCATGCCATGACCATCCCAAGGGCGCTTTGTACTTGCCTTACGACCAGCATGAGCAAGCTGAATACCCGCAACAGAGCCGTGCGCTTCAATAAATTCAACAATATTTTTTAAAGGCTTAATATGTTCATCCGACCAGATACCTAAATCCTGGGGTGAAATACGCCCTTCTGCTGTCACAGCAGTCGCTTCAGTGAACAC
>Ga0207082_1023_pt1 | contig 36861 bp, 27 predicted proteins | sample Alteio_BWMinHeat_56_FD_153588 | JGI IMG/M metagenome (GOLD analysis project Ga0207082, IMG submission 153588) | Enriched cells from forest soil in Barre Woods Harvard Forest LTER site, Petersham, Massachusetts, United States -... | ecosystem: Environmental > Terrestrial > Soil > Temperate forest >...
CACTTTCATATTTATCAATTAAATTGAGTACGTCATTTACATCCTGTTGAGTTTCATTGTATTTTTTTATTATCTTCTTTTCGGCCCGACTACGCATGCTTATTTACCTCGTTTTTTTATTTTATATGATAATTATAGCAGGTTTGCCATATACGATGTCTCTCTGTAACCATATAAATATAAAGAAAATTACAGTCGTGGCCGACTTTATATCACAGACTTTTTCGTAATGTATCCCGTTTTTCCGCTAGAGGTTCTGAAATATTTTTTACTAGATTAGCACTCTTTGATAATGTTTTTTGTAGAGTTTTGGGTGGTTTCAATAAGATAAATTCGCTCAATAGTGTGCTCACTTCATGGTTTGATACTCGTGTCTTCCATGCAGATAACTTGTTTTGAAGCTGGTTTATTAGATGTCTATCCAGGCCATACTTTACGACCACTGCCATGACGGCATTATAAGATGTAGGCATGCCAGGCTTGTTACCTGTTGGAAGTTGCAATACAGGTAGTACTTTTTCTAGCAGCGTATAAATTTTTTCACGCACTGAATGTGTGTCGTCATTGATGTGATTAAGTATTTCGCGTAAGTTTATAGCTTTGGTCACCTGTAATGTCGCAGTAGCAGATTGTTCAATTCTTTGTGTTTGAAATTCAATGGTGTTTAATAGTGTACGGTACGCGTCGTCAAAATAATCTGTTCCCTGATTGAATTTGTGTACAAAGAATTTATCTTCAAATAGCTTTGCTGTGCATGGATCTTCAAAAATAATATCAGCTTCTCGAGAATAATACATGCCTTGTTTGTCGAGAGGTGATGATCCAGTAAAAATTAATTCATTATCGATACAAACATATTTACCATGCAAAGTACAAGGTTCACCATGCTGGACAATATGTCCATGTGCAGTTGTGTTCCATCGAATATGTAAGTTGGCCTGATGCCGGATGTCAATTTGTCTTACTAGATTAGCCATCGAATCTAAGTTTGTCCCACCCCATAATCCTTCACTTGAATCATTATGATACTTACCTGTTATGATATTGATGACAATACCTCGTTCACACGCTTTGGCCAGTGCAGAGCAAATAGTTGGATCATTTAAATTGGAAGTCAAAATGTGTACGGATAATTGTGCATTGGCAATGGCTTCTAAAAGGGCAATTTTATAAGGTGCTTCACAATCGGTGTAAAGAAGGATATTTCCATTCTCGCGTTTGGACAAATACATGCAAGGTATAAAAGATTGATTAATCGATAGTGGTGCTGCATTTTTTTCAACAAAACAGATCTCATCAAGTACTTCTTTAGAGTATGCTTGCCAAACATCAGCATAATCACTTCTCATGTCAGCAACGATGGGTCCCTTTATCAATGCTGCTGTTTCAAATTGATCTTCAGAAAGATTGTTGGCCGCATGAGGATCGCCACCGCGTATCATTGCAATTTCAGAATCGATGATAATGAGCTTTGTATGCAACGTACCAATTACTACAGTAGGGTGCAATGTCACCTTGATATTAAAATAGTCGCTGGTTGTTAGTCGTTCAATACCCAATGGAACATTGGGTTTATAGAATTTTTCAGCGAGTTTTCCGCGACTATTTACTAGCATACAGACGTTAATTTTCGTTTTATCTCTCTCAGCTCTTGCTTTGAGTTCTTCTAATGCTTGATAGATTTCAGCGCCACCGTCAGAGTTCGCGAAAAACTTATAAAATGCTAATAGCACCTCGCGTTTAGCTTCACGAATGATATCACCTGATACTTTATGCATCTCGCCTGTATTTAATGGGATAGGAGGAGAAGTCAGTTGATGTATGGGTGAGATGCGGCCAAACAAAGACACTTTTTCAGTAGTGGTTAATACATGATATATGTTGTCTAATTTCCGTGTTTCCATAAATGTCCTATTGTCATTAGTTGTGAATAATAAGGAACGCGCATGTTCCTTAGGTTAGTTATAGCGGTTTAAATATTCGCAAGCAAGATCGTTATTTTATCATGTTTGATCGTAGCACGGGATAGTTATGTAGTGGTTTTTCGAATGGATTTTTTAGTGGGTGCTTTGATTAAATCGAGGAATATCATCAAAGCTAATTGTTCTCGTTCACGCAATTTTTCAAAATAGTCATCTTCAAATAATGTCTTGGCATGTAACTCCAACCTATTCGCTAGTATAAATGCATTAATATCCTCCAGATATTTTTCCCACGACGGATTTTTTTGATATTCAGACATAGCTTGCGAAATGGCTTTATCAAGTGTTGAAGTCAAGAATGATAGTAAACCGCGATCTGTTTTCGTAATTTCATCAACATAGCGCTTGCTATCTTCTTCATTGCCCCAGTCACGCCAGGCATAAAGAATACTAAGCAGCCGAGGATGATCAACCAAGCTACCATTTTTAGCCCAGCTCTCTATACGATTAACAACTAGTTTACGCAGAGAATCTAACTGCTCGGGGATGAGGTCGCGAAACTCGCGAGGCATATAGGTGTCAGATTCCTCTGTATGTTCGCGACTTTGCTCTGTTAATTCATAGATCATAATGTAGAGGCTCTTATCCGCACTAGCGATTGCATTTTGTAAGATTAAAAATCGTTCTTCTGCCATCTGAAAGCGATGTAATAGTCCGTGAATAATACGGTGAATACGCATAGGAGTGTCTAGGCTTAAAGACCCAACAGTGCCTTGTGGAAATAAATCACCATTGTCTAATAGTGCGGTGACAATAGCTTGAATGTTTCTACGGGGGATAATATTGATGACTTTACTATCTAAAAGATCAAGAAATTTGGTAATACGCTCATCTTGATTGAGTCTAGTCAAAGCCTGATCGAATGCTTTCGCATCGGCTGTTATGGATAATATCGTTTCAAATTCGGTAGGAGGTATTTGTCCGGATTGCATAGATAATCGGAAATAAATATCAAATACATCTGGGCTGCAAATTCTGCGCAATTTACGTGAAGTTGCATCTGAGTGATAGAACGAAACATCCGGATAGTAAATTCGACGAATTCGAGGAAACATGCGAATTAATAATTCCAATACTATTTCGCGTGAAACACGTTGCGTGCGAGAAAGAATTTCGTCACAACGAATTTTATCTTTTTGCATCTGGTCTTTATCAAGGGGATATACGTTATCCAATAAATCAGTAAATAAATCTTTATTCTCACGTATGCCGAAATATACATCAGGAGTAAAAACTTCAATGGCGGTTAGTGCAAAAAAATCAACTGGATTGACCACATCACGTAAGCGTGAATAACTAAAGTTTAGTGTATTTACGTAACGCGTGATGTCACGGCAATTTTCAAAAAAATGTTTTAATGAAGTGTAGTAAATATCGGCCCAATATTCGTTGTTCCATGCATCTTCTGGGACAGATTTCACCAGATCTCCCAAGCGATCGGCAAAAATCTTTTCAATGTCTTGTTGTAAAATGGGCGGAATGTCAAACGGCAATTGTACAATTTTTTCAACGTATTCTTCGCCACCTGCCCCATCAACTATATTAATAGCACGCACAACGTATTCTTTATCAAGTGCGAGCAAATAAGCTGTATTAGCATAATCGCCCATGGATTTTACAATTTGAAAAATCTGTTTAATTTCGTAATCATAGAGTCGTGAAATATTGTCAATGATAATGATAATTTTATGTTTTTGCTGACGAAGTAATTCATTTAATTCGGCTTTAATTAGGGTTAAATCACGCCCTGACTCCCACGCGTAAACTTCTTCACGACCTTTGAACGTTAATTTTTCAAAGAACGAGCGCTTGGTTCGCAAGGATCGTGGAACAGGCTGATGAGTAAAAAATGATACGTATAATTCGAGCAAATGAATGATACGGTTTGCATTCTCAAGATAAGGTGTATTTCGCATCGTAGAGGAAAGTCTGCGGAAAAAACTGTATATCAATTGATTTTGCCCCGAATAACTCCACGGACTGAAATTTAGAATGATGGGCTTTTCATCATCAAGCATATTAGTGGAAGCGAAATTTAACTCTTCGAGGACAAGATTAATGACAGATGTCTTGCCGACTCCCCAGCCGCCATATAAACCAATGACTAAACTTTCCGGATCTTTGTGGTCTAGCATGCAACGTGCTAAGTACTCAGCGAATACAGACCTACCAAGTCTATCCTGATCACTCTTCGTGATGGGACGGTCGGCATCAAACACGGGTGCGCTCCTTCTTAAATTGACTAATTCCCCTCTATCAACGATTATAGCAACTTTTCATGACCATCTTGGTTTTCGCGCATTATCAAGAGCTTACCAGAGGTAGCCTATGCCGCACGCATCATTTAAGGCGAATGAACAGCGTCTTTGGCAGGAAGCATTGTCCGATCTTATTACGGACCCAAAGGAATTGCTGATGTTGCTTGACCTCGACCCCGCGTTACTTGACGCAGCGCTACGTGCTGCACGCGCTTTTCCCTTAAAAGTGCCACGTGGTTTTGTCACACGCATCGAAAAAGGTAATCCCTTTGACCCATTGCTGAAGCAAATTTTACCTCTGGATATTGAGTTGCAGGCTACACCAGGTTACGTTGCCGACCCGTTACAAGAGGCGCAGGTGAACCCTGTTCCAGGTTTGTTGCATAAATACCATGGGCGAGTGCTCGTGACATTGACCAGTGCTTGTGCAGTGCATTGCCGATATTGCTTTCGACGGCATTTTCCCTATGAAGACAATAACCCTGGCACGAATGGTTGGGAGCGAATTTTTGCCTACATTCGCCAAGATGATAGTGTTAGTGAAGTGATTTTAAGTGGAGGTGATCCGCTTGCAGTCAGTGATAAACGCTTGAAACTATTTACCGATCAATTGTCACGGATTCCCCACGTAAAACGTTTGCGTATCCACACGCGCTTGCCTGTCGTTTTGCCGGAGCGAATTACAGATGAATGTATTGATTGGCTGACACAGATTAAGTTGGCTCCCGTCATGGTTATCCATGTTAACCATCCCAATGAAATCAGCCACGATGTCAGAGAAGCCATGTTGACACTACGCAATGCTCGCGTGCCGCTATTCAATCAAACGGTGCTGTTAAAAGGTGTGAATGATGAGGCCAATACCTTAGCGGCACTTTCTGAAGCTTTGTTTGCTGCAGGTGTTATGCCGTATTACTTGCATGTGCTTGATAGGGTTCAAGGTGCCGCTCACTTTGATATGACGCTTTGCAAAGCACGTGAAATTCATGCAGAGCTTGGTAACAAACTACCAGGTTACCTGGTGCCAAGGTTAGTCTGCGAAGAGCCCGGCATGCCTTCCAAGACTCTCTTAGCAACACCAGTTTTATAGTGGTTAAAGATAACGTCTTGTAAAATATTTGCATATCCACATGCGTTTATTTATGTTGATGGTTTCGAAATGTCGTCAATTCGACATCATTGTTACTATCGAAGTCGCTAAATGGTTTACGCGTAGATTTAATTTTTATTTGTTGCATGTTCATCTTATTTGAAGGATCTTTAAGAAATTCTTCAATTTTTTTGCTTGTTTCACTGAAGGCTGAAAAAACAGATGAGACAAATTTATTTGAATGACTAAGTTGAATGGCTTGCTTGTATTCAGGGCGCTTTTTCATTGCTTTAATCGCATCGCTAAAATTTACATTATCATTTTTTTGGTTTTTCATGTAGGTAATTAAGCTATCTAATGCGCTTTTTTTTATCGGAATATGATGCTTTATCTTTTCAGAAGAATGAAATTTATCCCGTTGCTGTTGAGACAGAGTGTTACCTTGTTTTAAAGTGGCATTCAGAATATCAGTAGAATATTTTTGTAAATTTTCTGTATTAGATATCATAGTGTTAATGTTGCACTGAGCTTTATCAATGGTACCAATTACCACCTCACCAGAAGGATTGATGACCTTGTATTCAAGTACATGTGGTAATTCATAAATATACAGCATGCCTTTTTTTGGTGTATTCATGAATTCCTGATTATTTTTTAACTGAAGTTTATACTTTATCGGGGGCTCAATACGGATTTTTTGCTTCTCAAGAATTTGTATGAAATTATCAAACAACGTATCATTTTTTTTATCTCTCTTACTATGAATCGTTTCGGGCTTGATGGATAGAGAAACATCCTCAGCATGTATTGACTCATTTGTGATCTTAGGCTCAAGCTGAGTCATAATAATTTCTTTGGCCTCTGGTAAAAGCGTAATAATATCTTTGTATTCCTGTATAAAAGTATCAATAGATTTTTTAATAATATTATCACTATGAAATATAATATTAAATTTCTCATCATTTATCATATAGAGAAATAATTCATCTAATCTTCTGATCATCAAATTGTCTTCAGTATAGTTATAGAAGAACGCGTTCTTATCTAAGAACTTAATTAATTCCGAAAGCGGGGAAAGTAAGTCTATTGTTTCTTGTGGTAATGCCATCCTCTTATCCCTTATTGAATCTTCTATGTTTCGTAGTCGCTTTATAAGTGCATTTATTGTATTACGATGTATTTCATCATTATCTACATGCCCATTATATAATTTACTCGTAGGCATTAATGGTGTGATTGGGTCATGTGATTTATTACGATTGATGCTATTTTCTGCAGCTATCTTAATATTAAGCTTTGCATCTGATGCCATCATAATGGCATTAATCATTCTAGGAGTATTTATAATTTGTTCGCAATTGCTTGCTAATGTGTTTTGTTCATTTATAACAGCTTGAAGATATAAATTGGGATCGATATCTATTATCTCATTCATTTGTGGCAACGTGTTAAATAGCTGCAATTGTGGTGGTTTACCTGTAAAGCTGGCTATATTTTTTATAGGTGATTTTGATTCAGTTAATATGTTTGTAAGCGCTTCTTTTGCTTGATTGACCTGTCTTGCTGGTCCATCTGTTGCAGTAGCTATTAATGTAGGAATACGAAAACCTAAAAGCTTGTTATTTTCAGAATTTAATTCATCTTCCAATTGTTTCTCTAAATTACCGAGTGTCTTATTAATAAGCCCAATAAATTTATTCGTGGGCTTGTTCATGATCTCAAATTTCACGGTGTCATCATAAATAAACTCACCTTTAGGACCAAACGGGTTATTTGAGTATAAATCCTTACCAAATGTGGCCTTAAAAATATGTCCAAATTTTTTATCTATATCATCTTTTGTAACTGATTTATTTTCGCTTTTAAGTTTTATAATATATGAATCTATTGCGCTAATATAGGAATCAAATAGTAGTATATTATTTTGACTTTTATTATGCTCATAGGACGATAAGTAGGACGACAAATTACTTTGTGTGCTTGTCCAATTGCTTATCGGAGCAGCATTCTTAGTGCCCTTAATTTTTTTTGTAAATTTCTCACTACATTCCCTTCTTGCTTCATCATAAGCATGTATTAATCGATTCACTTTTGCATCATAAATACTCAAGCCAACAGCTAAATTTTGTTTTATTTTAGGATTTACTTTCTCATAAGGATCTAAAAACGCAGTGTCCATAAAGTTATCTTGTATAATGTGTGGCAGATCAGTGAGATTTGGGTTATATTCCAGTAACCCAATATTAATTGCTTCCAATGCCAATTTTGTTTTTTCATTTAAATTAATAATTTCAGCATGTAGACGATTAATTTCCGTTATAGTGGGCTCTGAGAGACCTTCTGAATTTTCAAGCATTCTTAATTTGGCATTGAGCTCTTCAATTTTTTGATTTGCCTCCTGTTGAAACGTAATCGTAATTTTATCTAGTTGTATCGGTATTTTGGAGTAAAACCATTCTTTTATATCATGAATTTTATTTGTTCCTTGCGCGATAAGATGATGATCGTAATTTGATTCAACAAATTCTTTTTTAAGTAGTTCGAGTTCGTGTATTTTAACTAAAAAATCTTGTTGTGCATCTGGATGAAGAGAGGGGTATATTTCTTTTAATATGTTCATATGGGAAATGAGTGTAACTATTTCATCTTCAAACTTGCTATTATTTTTAGCAATATCGAGTTGAATTTGCTGTCTAAGCATCTCGTCCAGCTCAGCTTCGAAATTACGTAGCATTTTAGTGGAAATATCGATGTTCTCATTTGTAATTTGATCGCCTGTTAAATAAGCGTCTCCTAATTTTGCGGATATTTTAGAACGCGCATAGTCCCTCATAGCTTCATATTTTAAAATATCTATCGTTGTCAGGCATTTAATTTCATTATCACCTAGTTTAACTTTATTTTTTAGACCCAGACTCAAACGATCTGGATCAAAAACTCGATACGTAGCGCCAGGATGATTCTCTATTTCATTTAAGACAGATAACAAATTTTCAGACGTAAACACTACTTTCTTTCTAAGGCCCTCTTCATTTTTATTTGCATACTCTATTGATTCCCGACCATTAAATCCTTCGGCTAACATAGCCGTATTAGTAAGAGCCGCGTTAAAATGCTGTATGAGCTCGCTACGAATAACTTTTTTTTCTTCTTCTGATAAAAAGACATCCACTGCTCGTTCATTCATACATCGACTCCTCATGGCTTTGTTATTTAATATAATTATAGTTGATTGTAGACGATAATTTGTCATCGATTAATTTCGACAAACCATTCATATAAATAATAAATAAAAAAATCACATTATTGCTCTTCACGAGGATATATAAAAATGAGAACAATCATTATTGTAGGCGAGCAAAAAGTCTTTGCAAGCTGTCATCCTGCTGATTAAAGACAAGATCCTTCGCTTTGCTCAGGATGACAGCACTTCGCTCGTGATAACAGCTTGCAAAGATTTTTTGAGAAGTTACGTCAACAGACCCTAACTATTCAGAAAATAAATAACTAATTTAATGTCTCAATGTGCACACCTAAAACTGACGGTACGTCCATATTCCAATACAAACCGAGTTGGTAATCGATTAGATAATCGAAAAATGGTGTTTGTACGACACGATTACAATAGGTATATCTTACACCTCGACTTGGTCGATTAGGCAGACATACATAATTACCATTGGATTTTTGATACCAAAAATACCCAATCGGATAGGCATCGGTTGCATGAGAAAACATAAGTTCGTTACATTGATTTTTTTTGCATGTAATGGATGTTACATGGCAGATTTTTTGCAATTGATGTGCGTAAGCACACGAAATTTTACGGTAAATAATATCGCCATAATGGTAAGATTGTCGATATAAAAAACCTAGATGAGAAACAGTTAATTCAGAGCCGATAATGTCTTTAATTTTTATTCCGTTAATATTCCACTTTTTTACATCACGCACAATTTCTGCTATGGCAGGCGTTGGAATTTTATCGAGCAAAGCTTGATTGGGTTGAAAGCCCCTATTAAATTGTTTTATTGCTAGAAATTCCTTAGGAATATATCGAATCGAAATCTGTTCCGAATCAAAATGTGGGAAACGTAACGCTGCATACGTTGTCATGAATCGTTGTACCATGGCAGGTCCTGAAATTTTTGCAAGAACTTGCACAGTCTCTGCGCGATTTTGTTGCTGGTATAAAAACCATTTTTGTCTAGTGATGATTGCAGACGTTGATTTAGTATACGGAGCTAATACGCTTTGAGATGTCGCATCGGTAAGCCAGCCATTGCGTTGATTAATGGGATTGAAATCCGCGTCAGTAAAGTTGTTGCGATTGTAATAACGGATGATATCCCCATTGGGATTGCCTGCAGCACCATAAGCGATTTTTACTATATTGTTATCGAACTGAGCAAGAGTATTAGCATGCAATAATGCCATCGTGATTTGCACGAAGGTTTGGCAATTGAGAGCATCTAGGCGATAAACGGGATTTTGTTTGACATGCAATCCACCTGGTTTATAGACAGATGAGCGTGGCTGCCAATCCCCTTCTCCCATCCCATTCGTGTGAATATAAGGAATATCTAGTAGTTGCTGTGAAATGAATGCGATTTGTGCATTTATATTTTGACCGCTATGGGCTTGTAATGTTTTTAATAATTGCTGCACTTTACTGCGCGAGTGATTCACGATTAGTTTATATTCATCCGCATCCAACACGGTATAGTGAAGTGAGTTTTCTGCAAGTGCCGTGATAGAAAACACGGTGAGCATTACAATCGCGACTACTCTGTTACACCATTTTTTCATGATTTTCACCTGAAGACGCACGTAGTATTCGTAATGGAATATCACCGTCAGGATAAGGCCAATGGCATCTATATGGCGATCATTTTATGAATACGAAGTTAAAATTTGATAGCGTCTCTGCCATTGATATTGAACGTTATTATTATGGTATAATAAAGTGTAGTAAAACAGGGAGGTTCATACGATGAGCCTACTACTGAATAAGGCTTTCCTATTTGCAGTGTTGGTGACCGTGATCAGTTCGGGTTATGCATGGAATATTGGTTCAAAGGGCAGAGTGAATGGCCCAAGCATACATACTACTAATTTTTTAACTTCTAACAATGCACCTTTCCCCGTCCACGCGGAGGCTTACGTAGGATTTTACGTCGATGGAACCTGTCAATATAATGCCGTATATGATCTTGGCACCGATATACTACAGACAGGTGATGTAATTGACATTGATGCATTTCGATTGAAAGCCGTGATTGGCACGGGGTATGGTTGTATGACAATTTCCTATACCTATAAGCAAATTGTCATGGAGACCATACAGTTGAATTCTGATGGAATCAATTACATCACATCAAATCCAGCAACAGCAGAGGTGACAATTTTATAATCAATCCTGAAATTGCGCTAAGATGCCATCCAATTCAGCTAAGCTACGATAATGTATGACTAGCTTGCCCTTGCCCTTAGCGTTGCAGTGAATGGCTACACGTAATTTCAATTGTTTGGATAAATTTTCTTGCAAATGCAAGATATCTTGGTCTACATGGTTTTTTGTGTTGTTAACAGTGGGTAGTTGCAGGCGGCGCACTAGGTTTTCAGTTTCACGTACAGATAATCCGCGGGAGATGATGAGTTGAGCGGCTTCCAATTGTGTAGCCTCAGGTAGGGTAATGAGCGTTCTTGCGTGACCCATTTCCAGTAATCCTCGCTCTAGCATGGTTCTGACTTCTTCAGGGAGAAGAAGTAAACGTAATAAATTGGTGACGCTAGCCCTAGATTTGCCTACGGATTCTGCAACTTGTTGATGTGTCATGCCAAATTCTTCAATAAGTCGTTCTAGGGCAGCAGCCTCTTCGATAGGGTTTAAATCTTCGCGCTGTATGTTTTCAATGAGTGCTATTGCCACAACAGCTTCATCAGGAATAGGACGGATGATAACAGGCACCTCAATCAAACCAGCAAGCATAGCGGCGCGCCAACGTCTTTCTCCTGCAATAATTTCGTATTTATTCCCAACAGGCCGTACAATGAGGGGTTGGATAATGCCTTGTGAACGAATTGAGTTGGCCAACTCTTCCAAAGCTTGCTGGTCCATCTCGCGGCGGGGCTGGTATTTACCACGCTGAATATGGTCAACTGATAGCTGAGTTAGTCTTTCATGTGAAGTATCAGTGAGACCGCTGATTTGAGATTCTGAGCTTGTGTAAGCAAGCAAAGCATCTAAAGATTTACCAAGACCGCGCTTTTTTACCATAATAGAATCCTGTTTGACTAGCTGGACTAGCATGAAACATCTTAATCAAACATCAGGAGAAATGGAATGACGTTGCCTCCGGTTATCCGGATTTTTTTTGCTGTCGACTTGCCGGAGTCGGTTAAGGAAAAATTGAGTGGGTTTATCAGGATACTCAAGAAATGCGCAAGGACTAAGGGGATACGTTGGACCAAATCAGAAAATTTACATATTACACTGCAGTTTTTAGCTGAAATCGAGAGTGAGCATCTCACAACGCTGGTTAAAAATGTTCGTTTAAAAGTAGAAGGAACGATGCAAAGCTTAAAACTGACCTTTGGCTCATTACATTTATTTCCGAGTCCTTATCGACCACGGGTCATTGTACTTGATATGACACCACAAGGCGAACTCGCTACGTTGTCAGGATTAATTGGCGAAGGGATTAAGGCTTCGGGTTACGAAATAGAAGGCCGACCATTTCGCGCCCATTTAACCTTGGGACGAATTAAACAACCCCAAGGCATGAATCTGAATTTCTTGTCGCAGTGTGTCGTGCCGGAATTTGCAAGAATGGATGTGGGCGAAGTCGTATTATTTCGGAGTGAGCCACAGCCAGAAGGATCAAAGTATACTGTTATGGAGAGAATCCAGCTGGAGAGTAGAGTGTAGAAGGTGTTCATATTGTCTGTTTTGATGATACAATGAACAAAATCTAATTTACGAGTTTCGTAGCAGTCATGTATATGAATAATCTCTTTCACGTTATCAAAGACCCCGTGCATGGCACGATGCAATTTACTTCAGCTGAAGATTCCTGGGTCAAACCATTCATAGATAGCTCTAACTTTCAGCGCCTACGGCACATTAAACAGTTGGGGATGGGTGATTTTATTTTTCCAGGTGCTGTGCATACTCGCTTTAATCATTGCCTAGGTTGCAGTTATATCGCGAGTCAAATTGCCCATAAAATTGGTTTGGCGGATGAGGAGAGACAATTGGTCATGATTGCGTGCTTATTGCATGACATTGGCCATGGACCATTTTCCCATGCTTTTGAAGGAATATTTTACGACAAATTAATCAAACATGAAGATTGGACGCCTTATTTTCTCATGGACTATGGCACGAAAGATTTTTTCCAACTGTATAATCGTTTAAATCCTCGCACCCATCTCACTGAAGATAAATTTCGTGTCATCGCCGAAATGATTATGCATAAGCCTGTCATCAAAGGTGTACTAGCAGATATTGTTTCATCACAATTAGACGCTGATCGCTTAGATTATTTGCTGCGTGATAGTCACTTCTGTGGTGTTCGATATGGCGAATTTGATTTTCGCTGGATGTTGCATTGCATGGCCATTGTAGAATCAAAAGATGGCGAACGACTAGGTATCACGCATAAAGGGATTGGTGTAGTTGAACATTATTTAATGGCACGGCGTTTGATGATACGCAATATTTATCATTCGCAAAAAAAATTAGCGTTGGAATCCCTGTTAGTGAAATTGCTGGAAAATTTAGCTGAGAGCCTCGAGTTCCACACAGCGTATACGACGATTCGACACACTCGATTAGGAAAATTTCTTATTGCTGCAAATCGATTCAATCAGGTAGTCGAAAATTCAAAGAATACACAAGAATTTAAGCGCGAATTTATTGAACAGAATTATTCTAGCTATAAAGAGCTTTGTGACTATGATGTATTTGCATTAATCAAACAACTTGCAGAAGTAGGAGACACAAGTCCCTGTAGTGAGATTGCGGTACGCCTTCAACATCGCAAAATGCCAAAAATTTTACGATTAGATTCGGTAGAGCTACACTCTGTTGAATTTGAACTCCAAGGATTTAAATCGAAATATAGTCATGACTTTCAAGATTGGCAACTGATGTTAATACAAACTCCACATCGATCATATAGTGGTGAAGACGACCCGATTTTGGTAGTGAATGAACAAGGTGCAGTTAAGCCTATCAGCGAGTTTTCATTTATGATCAACGCCATTTCAGATCGGCTGGAACATGTTGCTTTTTTATGTGTTGATAATAAAATTGCAGAGGATAAGCGTGTTATTGCCTTGATGAAACATTTGCAGGCGACATCTGTGTATTCATAAATAATTTAAAGGCTCTATATAGGTTTCAGAGGTAACATGTATTTTATTATTTTCGACCGCAAAATACGTTTCCATCCCGAATTTTGCTCAATCAGACTCCTGTCTGATTGTCTCAAATAATAAAATACATGTTACCTCTGAAACCTATATAGAGCCTTTAAATATAAGTAGGATAGTTAACATAAAATATGAGGAGATAATGATGTTTGACAGAGATTTTTTTAACGTTGCCGACGGTGACAATGAACAGCTATTTTCAGATAGCGAATTGAATAGTTTATTTAACTTTACTTACCAACCCTCTTCTTCGGACTTACTTGGCCTGCTACCTGAGAATAATTCCATGCCGACAGCAAATTTTATTGCTGAGTTACCACCTAGTATTGAGGCGGATCAGGACAATGAATTTCAATTATCAGCGGAATCAGAGCAAAGCCAATTGCAGTATGAAGTTGTCTCACCCATACCACAGCAATCACAAAATAAACCGAGTACTGTGCCAACTACAACTACAACGAAGCCGACGTATCAAAACTCTGTCGAATCACCACCGATTACTCGAGTGAGTAAGCACAGAGATACCCTTGTTTATTTGGATGCTCCAGAAATTTTGCCAACGCCAGCAGGTGCCAAGATAATGATGGATAGTGATAAGCACATGTATCATGCTGGTCGTGAAGTGGTGAGACTAGGTACTTATTACAAAATAAAACAGGCGATGGAAAAAACGTATCTCGATTTTTATCATCGTAAGGATCAGATGATTGATGGGAAAAAAGTTACGTGGGATGCATTTACCAAGCGTAAATATGTTTATAAAGGTACAGATACAGTTCTTACCTTAGCCGAAAAAAAACAATCCAACTTTTGGGATGTGGGTACTGATGGTAAGCTGTACGTAGATGGTAAAGAGATAGTTTGGATAAAAAAAAATAACCAGTGCCTTTTCTTTTACGAGTTTGGAGGAAAAAAAGTTACGTGGGATGCATTTGTCAGGCGGAATTACATTTATAAGGATACACGTGAATTGCTCACGTTAACCGAAAAAAAACGCTGCGACTTTAGCAATGTGGGCGCGAGTGGTGAGGTGTATGTGGATGGCCGAGAGATAATTTGGCAACCGAAAAGGAGTCATAAAAACACGTACTCGGGGCTGACCTTATTTTCAGGCGATCCTAAGCCTGAAAATCATCCGGACCCAACTCTTCAACAGACCACGGATGCGCCTTTGAGAAAAAAACCACGGTTAGATGACGACTCATTGAGACATAGACATCTGGGTTCTATGAATACACGGAAGTTATAATCTAAAATATTTTGCAACCTAACCCGCGTTCCTTATTTACTATACAGTTACAATTAACATAAATATGAGGAGAAAATGATGTTTAACAGAGATTTCTTTGATTTTGACGACGGTAACAACGAACAGCTATTTTCAGATAGCGAATTGAATAGTTTACTTAACTTTACTTACCAACCCTCTTCTTCGGACTTATTATTTGGCCTACTACCCGAGGATAATTCTATGCTGACAGCAAACTTTATTGCTGAGTTACCACCTAGTATTGAGGCGGATCAGGACAATGAATTTCAATTATCAGCGGGATCGGAGCAAAGCCAATCGCAGTATGAAATTGCCTCACCAATACTACAGCAATCACAAGATAAACCGAGTGTTGAGCCAAACAAAAACACAAACGTAAACACGCCTACAACGAAATGGAAACAGCGTTGCCGTATTAGAGGTAAGGATGTTACGTTGGATGCACTTTATAAACGTAATTATGTTTATGTGGATACGCAACAGGCCCTCACAATGGCCGAAAAAAAACGATGTAACTTTGGTAGTATTGGTATCAATGGTAAGATACATGTCGATAGTAAATTATATGTGAAGGGTAGAGAGATAGTGTGGCTACCTAAACAGGATTCTTCCACCAATTACGAGGTTGGAGGAAGTAAAATCACATTGAGTGGATTTTATAAACGTAAATATGTTTATGTGGATACACAAGAACCCCTCACCTTGGCCGAAATGAAACGATGCGATATTAGCAAAGTAGGTACGAACGGAGAATTGTATGTGGATGGCCGAGAGATAATTTGGCTATCACCGAATAATAAGAGCTCCCGTCTTTGCGAAGTCAATGGGAAAACAATGACATTAAATGGATTTTATAACCGTAATTATGTTTATGCGGATACGCAGCAGCCCCTCACATTGGCCGAAAAACAACAATGCGATTTTAACAATGTGGGTGCGAACGGAGAGTTGTATGTAGATGATAGAGAGATAGTTTGGCAACCTAAAAGTAATAAAAGAAAACGTGGTCTCGTAGAAGATATCCGTTACACTGAATTTACCTCAAACTTTTATAAAAATTCTCATCCAAGATTAACCTTATTTCCAAAAGATCCAAAGCCACAAGATTGTGTAGACTTAACTCTTCAACAGACCATGGGTACATCTGTGCAAAACCTATTATAAATACCTCCGCGCTGAACAGTTGCGATTAACTAGTCGCTGGCGCGAAATAGACTCTTGCTATCATCCTGCTCTTGCTGTCATCCTGAGTGAAGCGAAGGGTAAACGTTCGGTTACGGGTTAACCGAACGTTTACAGCGAAGGATCTCAAGTAATTGATCAACAAAGAGATCCTTCGCTTCGCTCAGGATGATAATTAGAAAAATGGTAATTTCGCGCCAGCGACTAACTAACATAAATATGAGGAGACAATGATGTTTAACAGAGGTTTTTTTGAACTGAACGGCGATGACAACGAATTTGAATCGATGTTTGTAGGCAGTGAGCCTTACAATTTATTTGATTATTTTGACCAAGTTCAGCGGACCCACACTCCAGCGGACCCATTCTTATTGACGAGCCAACTCTTATCGGTGGACCAACCCTCATCGGCAGACTTACTGAATTTATTACCCATACCCGGGAGTCATTCTATGCCGACGGCAAATTTTACTGCCGAACTACCACTGAGTACTGGGGTGAAAGACAAAAATAATACTCTTGTTTATGCTGATGCATCAGAAATTTCGCCAATACCAACAGATGCCAAGATAATGATGGATAGCGATGAGCGCGAGTACCATGCTGGCCGTCAAGTGGTGACGTTAGATGCCTATTGCGCAATGAAGAAAGCAATGGAAAATACGATGAAACATAATCCCAGCCCATGTCCTCGTAACAAATACAATATTGGGGGAAAACAAATCACATTGGATTCCCTTCGTAGACGAAATTACGCTTACGTGGAGACGGGTATAATCCTTACACTAGACGATAAACAGCGGTGCGATTTTAACAATGCGAGTCCTGACGGTAAGTTGTACCTGGATGGTAAAGAGATAGTTTGGTTAACAAAGCGTAACAATTATCCCACTCACATGATTGAAGGCAAAAAAATCACGTTAGATGCACTTCTTAAACGGAATTATATTTTTGTGGATGACGGTACATCTCTCACAAGAGCCGAGAAAAAACGGTGTGACTTTAGTAATGAGGGTGTGCATGGGGAGTTATATGTGGATGGCCGAGAGATAATTTGGCAATCGAAATCTAACAAAAGAAATTATTCTGTTATTGATTCTATTGAATATAATCATGACATTAAACCTATCTTACCATCATCTTATAAAAATACTTACCAAGGACTAACCTTATTTTCAGGCGATCCAACACCTGGGGATCGCGTAGATTTAACTACTCAGCAAGCTATGGTGCCTCCGCAAAAAAAACCACGGCTAGATGACGACGTACTGAGACATGTTGGTCCTATGAATACACGGAAGCTATAATCATCGTATACGTTATAAAGGATAAAAGGCATTAGTGATGACAATTCAAGTGGTTATTCTCGCGGCTGGATTAGGCAAGCGTATGCATTCTCATCTCCCCAAAGTATTGCATTGTCTTTCGGGAAAATCATTGCTTCTACACGTAGTCGAGACGGCATTCGTTATTTCGCCAGCGACCCAACCTGTGGTGGTATATGGTCATCAGGGCAAGATGCTTCGCGATGCACTTGCTCATTATTCTATCCGCTGGGTTGAACAAAGAGAACAGCTTGGGACTGGCCATGCGCTGTTACAAGCATTACCCATCATTCCTGATGATACCCGAGTGCTCATATTATGTGGTGATGTCCCACTCATAACCGAGCAAACATTAAATAAACTAATTCACGCGACACCATCACATGCACTCGGTATGTTAACTGCACATCTTTCTAATCCTGCGGGTTATGGCCGCATCAAACGTGACAAACATCATCACATCATTGATATTATTGAAGAGAAAGATGCGACAGAAGATGAACGAAATATAATGGAAATTAACCCGGGTATTTATTTTGTACCAGCGCATTTTTTGAAAAAATGGTTACCGCTACTCAACAATAAAAATGTACAAAGTGAATATTATCTGACAGGTATTATTGCAAGTGCCGTGCAAGAACATATTCCTATTCATGCGGTACAGCCTAGGAGGAATGAGGAAATAGTGGGCGTGAATGATCGTGTTCAATTGGCGCATCTCGAGCGGTTTTATCAGCATGAGCAAGCCGAAAAATTGATGCATCAGGGTGTGACATTGCGTGATCCGGCACGTATCGATATTCGCGGAGAGGTGCGCATTGGCCGTGATGTTGTCATTGATGTGAATGTTATTTTTGAGGGTCGTGTGGTGATTGGCGATGAATGCGTGATTGGTGCAAATAGCATTCTACGTGATACAGAGCTTGGCAAGCGGGTGGAAGTGAAAGCGCATAGCATCATCGAGGGCGCAAAAATTACAGATGATTGCATCATAGGTCCTTTTGCACGTATACGGCCGGATACGGTGCTTGCAGAACAAGTGCATATTGGTAATTTTGTTGAAATTAAAAAAAGTCACATTGCAAAAGGCAGCAAAGTGAATCATCTCAGTTATATTGGGGATAGTGACATTGGCAAGCATGTAAACATTGGGGCAGGTACAATCACGTGCAATTATGATGGCATCAATAAACACAAAACTATAATTGAGGATAATGCATTCATTGGTTCATGCACACAGTTTGTGGCTCCCGTGACCATTGGCGAAGGTGCAACTATCGGCGCAGGATCAACCATCACCCGTGATGCTCCGCCTCATACGCTCACTCTCTCGCGTGCACCACAGCAGACCATAGAAGGCTGGCAGCGACCCAAAAAGAAAGACGAATCTTAAAAAATACATAGGGTTAACCGAATGGAAACAGTAGGTGTAACTATTCAGCGCAGAGGTATTTATATGTTTTTTTATATTATTTATTGCAAAACAAGCTCGTCCTGTACTGGTTTTGCTCTCACGGACTTCCTGTCCGTAAGTAAATAATACAAAAAAACATATAAATACCTCTGCGTTGAATAGTTACCAGTAGGTAAACACTCATTTTCACATTTTATACTATACTAGTAATAACAAATCGAAGAGGGTATTTGGTATGCCAGTAGAAAAGCTGCGTCGGAAATCGTTAACGTCAAATCAGCAAAAAGACCTTGAGCGCCTTACTCAACCCAAAACACCAGGGGAATTGGCCTTAGCGTTACAAAACCCTAATACGCAAGCGTATAAAGACATGATGAATATGTTGTTTCAACAAATGGAAACCGAATTAATTATCGAGAAATTAATTGACCATTATCTTGTGCAACAATATGTAGCGAGCCAAGAAGAAAAAGCTGAACTCATTAGAGAAATGATTAGAGTTGAAGTCGCTGCTCAGAAAAGTATGCAGCAACTCGTGCCGCAAATGGTACAAATCTTCGAGAATAAAAAATTTATTGCGGAATTAGGAGAGATTGAGCTCAAAGATCGCTGGCAAGATCGAAATAAAGTAGTGGTAGGCTTACGGCAAGACATTGAAACGTATAAGTTGACGTTGGATAGAATTAAGCAACAGGAACAAATAAATATAGAAAAATGGAAGGAAGTCGTTCTGAAAAAACGCGAACGTTATGTAGATGCCCTGATTGAGAATAAATTGGTATTCAAAGGACTTAACGGTGAAGAAATTAGCCTAACAAGTGAAAAAGGTAAAGCTATTATTGATGATTTGACGGGCGTGTCGGCTCCACCGCCTACAAAAGTATTTGATATGGTTTATCGGTCTCATCAAGAATTGGCAAAAACTCAGACAACGGCCCTCGCTACAGAGGAAGATAAGTTTGGTAAGCCATATGAAACGGGGCAAGTTATGTTGGGACAGGCCAGTGTGTTGGGTCATATTAGAGCTCTGGGTAAATTTGGTGCTGATAATTCAAACCTATCTCCATCTGCTGTAGTACAAGTGGAAAAGGATAATCAATTGCAATTTGGCTTAGCATCGGATAGTCAACCTAAGCCAAGCTTTAAAATAAAAAAAACAGGCGAGTTGCTCTATAAAAAATCTCTTTTGGAGCAAGCGAAAAATGATCCCACCATTGATGTGGGATCACAAATTCTAAATAAGGAACAAAAAGCGCAAAAAACCGGTATTCTCGATGAAATACAAGCATTGTCAAATCCCAGTGGTGATGCGGCACAGGAACCACTCACGGGGCCAGCACTACTAAGAGCCTTGAAAGAACAACGAGCAGCGAGGGCTGCTTCGCAACCGTCCCCTGTTAAAGCTGAAGCGCCAACTCAATCTAGATCTAGCAGAGAATCTGCTAGAGAAAATACCCCGCAGGAGGCGCTTATCGTCGATGCGATAAGGATTGTAAAAACAAAAAGTAAAACAGAAGCAGAACTCAATCAATCTAAAAAAGAATTGGTACTTAATGAGCGATTACTTGAGCAAGAAGCCAATCGGTATCAAGAGGAGACGGGTAAGGTGTTGCAAGAAGCTCACGAGTCTTCTACGCCAAAGCTAAATAAATAGTTGCTCGCGTAGTGAGAACTGCTGATAATTGAGCAGTTAAGCAGCGGTTCCCTCTAAGTGATCAATTCGAAATGAATTCGAATTGATCATAACATTTAAGCTCACTATTTTAAGGAATCATAAGTCATGTGCGGTATTGTTGGAGCGGTAGCGAAACGGCCAGTCGCAAGACTGCTGGTTAATGGATTAAAAAAACTGGAATATCGGGGTTATGACTCTGCCGGTATTGCGGTGATTGATGACAATCACGAATTAAAACGATTGCGAATGGTGGGTAAGGTGCGTGAGTTAGAAAATGCCCTGCATGCGCACCCCTTCCAAGGCCATACCGGTATTGCACATACTCGCTGGGCAACGCATGGAGCTCCCTCTGAACAAAATGCACACCCCTTTATTTCTCACGATGAATTTGCTTTAGTCCATAATGGTATCATCGAAAATCATGCTTTATTACGGGATCAACTTCAGCATGATGGGTATAGTTTCCACTCAGAAACAGATACAGAAGTCGTGGTCCACCTTATCCATAAACACTATCTACAGAGCCAAGATTTGCTTGCAGCCATTCGCGCTGCCATTGGCGAGCTCAAAGGGGCTTACGCGCTTGGTATTATCTCAAAACGTCATCCGGATCGTTTAATCGCAGTTCGAGAAGGTAGCCCATTAGTGATAGGCAAGGGTCAAGGTGAAAATTTTATTGCCTCCGATCCGCTTGCTCTGCTATCCGTTACACAGCAATTTATTTACCTAGAAGATAATGATTTAGCTGATATCACTCTAGAAAATATCAACATTTATAATAAAGAACAGCAGTTAGTTAATCGCGAAGTACATACATTAACGATTAGTCATGATGCGACTGAGCGTGGTGACTATCGGCATTACATGAAAAAAGAAATTATGGAGCAGCCAGAGGCGATTGCCTCTTGTTTAGAAGGCCGTGTGGCAGAAGATCATGTGCTGCCTGCTATTTTCGGGCCTAGAGCGGAAACCATTTTCCAAAACGTTGAGCATGTGCAATTGGTCGCATGCGGAACGAGTTATCATGCTGCAATGGTTGCTCGTTATTGGTTGGAATCATTGGCCAATATTCCTTGTTCTGTCGAGGTTGCGAGTGAGTTTCGTTATCGAGATATTTCACAACCTAAAAATAGTTTGTTTGTCTCACTTTCTCAATCAGGTGAAACAGCTGATAGTTTGGCCGCATTACGTTTAGCAAAAAAAATGCACTATCTGGGTACGCTGGTTATTTGTAACGTGCCAGGCAGCTCCATGACGCGTGAGGCTGATTTTCAATTTTTAACCCGTGCGGGCGTCGAAATTGGAGTGGCATCAACAAAAGCATTTATGACGCAATTAATTTCCTTATTTTTATTTGTGCTTGCATTGCGTCGGGTGCGCGGAACAAGCGATAAGCGCGAGATGGAATTGGTAGAACAATTGCAGCATATTCCGTTGCTGGTGAAAAAAGTGTTGCAGCAAGATGCAGCCATCGCGCATTGGGCTAAAACCTTTACCAATAAACAACATGCCGTATTTATTGGTCGTGGCGTGCTGTATCCTATCGCTCTCGAAGGTGCTTTAAAAATGAAGGAAATTTCCTATATTCATGCTGAAGGTTATCCATCCGGTGAGCTGAAGCATGGGCCGTTAGCCTTGGTTGATCACACCATGCCGGTCATTGCTACCGTCCCTGGTGATGGGTTATTGGAAAAGAGCCTGTCTAATTTACAGGAAGTACGTGCGCGTGGCGGTATACTGTATGTGCTTACCGATCAAGTCCATTTATTTCATCAGGATGCGTTTTCAGGTGCACATATCATAGCGATGCCGAGCTTGGATCCATTGCTCTGCCCCATTTTATATACGATACCATTACAACTGCTTGCGTATCATGTTGCTGTGCTTAAAGGCACGGATGTTGATCAGCCTAGGAACTTGGCGAAATCGGTGACAGTGGAGTGATAGACTAGGAATTCCCTTTAGGCTTACTTTTAATATGTCATATTGACATATATATCAATATGACATATATATCAAACAGTGCTGTTATGTTAGAACGATATGGACCCACGCTGAGTATAGTAAGCCCTATAATCGGGTTAAGTTAAAACGAGGTGAATTATGAGCGCAGCACTAGCAATTAATTATATAGATCCAAAAACAGATCACAAATTTCATTTGCCTATTTCTGTATTTAAAAAGCCTGGTAATGCAAATGAATATTCTAAGCTTGAAAAAATTCTTGATGAATTAATTGATGAAGTCCGAGATAATGAGAAGCATCCATTAGCGATAGCTATGCAAATAATCGGTGAAAACTTAGAACAATATGATAATGAGCATTATCCTGCCATCGGCCATAATATTAGTGAAATTGATATGGTTAAATATTTGATGAAATCACGCAAACTAAATCAAAATGATTTAGCTGATATCTTCGGTGGGCAAGCAAATGTATCCAAATATCTAAATGGAGAGCGTCAATTATCTAAAAATCAAATTGCTGGATTAAAAAAAAGATTCGGAATTAGCGCAGATTTCTTTGTAAAATGATATAAATTTCCGTTTTTGTCTGTTTTCGGCAATCTAGTTAAAAAAATCAATCCTAGAAAACGTGCATGGAACAATAAAAATTCTCTGCTATAGCTCATTAAAGAGCATTGTGACCTCTCTCTCATTAAGATATGCTGTTTTCGAAATGGTTCTCTTTCATTAGAGATTAATAGGGAACATGGTGCACATTTTTATTGTGCGAAAATCCATGGCTGCCCCCGCAACTGTAAACAATTTGCTTGAGCTAACGATATCTGCCACTGGAAAACAACTGGGAAGGCATGGTTCAAGCGTGAAATTGTAAGCCAGGAGACCTGCCATTGAAATACCATATCATTTGATTAACTGATCGGGGTGAATCAGTCAATTGAATTGTAAGCTCCATGCGTTAAGAAAAGTGATATGGGATTTTTTTAAAAATTCTAATAGCTGTAAAGGAACTGTATGTTTACAAAAAAAAATTCGTCCTTATTCTGCGGGCTCACACTGTGTTTTACCATTCAAGCATCTGACGCAGCAACCTTGAACTTCATCAATAATACCATTGGACCAGGAGGTGACTGGCCATCTGTAGCCATTGTTTCGGTTAATAATCATCGATTAGGTATCTGGTCTGATGGCTATCCTTCTCATCCTAATAAAATATCAATGTCTATTGAGCCGAATAAAAAAATAAATATTCAATTAACAAAATTTATTTTTGGAAACTCTGGATTGCATGTAGATTCCAGTTGTACACGCGACATTGTTGCTAAAGAAGACGAGAATCTAAAATTTTCTATTTATGGGTCGCCAAATAATAATGTTGGATTTGGTGGCTGGATTTTTTGTTCTGTAGAAAAGTAGATCTTCAACCTAAAGACTCAGCCGCAAACTGTTGGGTTTGCGGCACATCACGACCTTGGGATCTCTATGGAGACATTTTTTATTATCTCTGGACCCGAGTAAATCAGTCCTGAATAAATTTGTACTAATGCAGCCCCAGCTTTGAATTTTGCCTCAGCGGTATTTTTGTCCATGACGCCACCTGAGGCAATGATAGGAATTTTATCCTGTAAGATGGTATGCAATTGTGCCAGAAGGTGAGTGCTACGCGCTTCTAGCGGTCTGCCACTTAATCCTCCGCTTTCTTGTGCATAGGGGGAGTCTTCCACACCATCACGATATAGTGTTGTATTCGTTGCAATCACGCCATCGATTTGCTCTTTTAATAGTACTGCAGCTACCGAATGCAGTTCTTGCAAGGATAAATCAGGCGATATTTTCACAACCAGCGGTACATATTTTTTCTGATTTAGCAAAACAGATTGTTGTTCTTGCTTTAGTGTAGATAAAAGCGGAGAGAGTAAATCGTCTTGCTGTAAATCCCGTAATCCCGGTGTGTTCGGTGAAGAAATATTGATGGTGATGTAGCTTGCAAATTTCCATAGCGTTCGAAATCCTAAGACATAATCATTGACGGCGGAATCCAGTGGTGTGTCTTTATTTTTACCAATGTTAATGCCTAAAATTCCCCGATACGATGTTTTCTCTAACTGCCGTGCGAGGTGCTCCATTCCTTTGTTATTAAATCCCATACGATTGATAATGGCCTCTTTCTCAGTGAGACGAAATAGGCGTGGCTTTGGATTGCCTAGTTGTGGTTTGGGTGTCACGGTACCGACTTCAATGAAGCCAAATCCAAGATCGCCTAGCGCATCAACATAGTCACCACTTTTATCGAATCCGGCTGCAAGTCCAATAGGATTAGGGAAGGTCAGATTCATGACCGTGCGTGGTGTGTAAGAAATGGGTGTAAAAAAACGCGATAACCCACTGATGTGCGCCCATTTCAAACTCTTCAATGCCACATGATGTGCATGCTCTGGATCGAGAGAAAATAATATTTTTTTCAACAATGAGTACATAAAGTTGTCTGCTCATTCTAGTAACTACCTCCGTGGTGAATAGTTACTCATTTTACGGTTAAGTAACTCGCAATTAATACTTTCGTACCTACTTTGGTAAAGCGTACTTTGACTTTCATATCTTCACCATCTCCTTCGCAGTCAAGTACGGTACCATTGCCAAAAACGCGATGATACACTTGCGCGCCGGTGCAAAACTTATTTTGCGTTTCGGTAGTCGTGGAGTCTGGTCGAGATACTTTAGTACGAAAACGAATTTCCTCAACAAGTTCGGCTGGGATCTCATGTAAAAAGCGTGATGGGCGATGATACGCTTCTTTACCGTATATGCGTCGTACTTCTGCATACGTCATAAAAAGTTTACGCATTGCGCGGGTGAGCCCAACATAGCAAAGCCTTCGCTCTTCTTCTAATGCCTTAGGATTATTCATGGAAAGATAATGCGGGAATAATTCTTCTTCGCAGCCCGCTAAAAATACGACAGGAAATTCCAAGCCTTTTGCGGAATGCAGTGTCATGAGTTGCACGCAGTCATCATAGGCATCTGCTTGCTCATCGTTAGACTCAAGTGCCGCATACGCTAAAAACGCTGCCAGGGGCTGCATATCATCGGGCACGCCTTCTTGCGAAAATTGGTATGCGGCATTGACCAATTCTTCTAAGTTCTCAAGTCGTGTCAGGCCTTTCTCACCCTTTTCTTTGCGATAATGTTCAATCAAGCCGCTCGTATGTAGCACATATTCGACTTGCTTATGCAATTTAAGCGTATGTGTTTCCTTTTGCAGGGTGTTGATGAGATGGACGAACGAGAGTAGTGATGTTTCCGCACGAGTGGGAAAATATTTTTGCTCTATCAACTGTTGCAATGCGTTCCATAATGTTAGGCCATGATTTTTCGCATGATCACGTATAGCGACGAGGGTGCGATCGCCAATACCACGTGTAGGAGTATTAATGATACGCTCAAAAGCGGGATCGTCGGAGCAGTTGGCAAGAATGCGCAAATACGCGAGTGCATCTTTAATTTCCTGGCGGTCAAAATAACGCAAGCCTCCGTATACGCGGTACGGAATGCCATATTGCATGAGCGCCTCTTCAATGACACGAGATTGTGCATTTGAGCGGTAAAGTACAGCGATTTCACGCAATGCATAATCGCCTTGGTGCAAGTTGCGAATGCGATTGACGATAAAGAATGCTTCATCCGCTTCATTAAATCCAGCGTATACTGTAATAGGCTCACCTTCTTGACCATCGGTCCATAAATTCTTGCCAAGACGTCCTGAATTTCGCTCGATCAATGCATTGGCTGCTTTCAAAATCGTGCCAGACGAACGATAGTTTTGTTCTAGTCGAATGACTGCTGCATCTGGAAAATCCGTGGAGAAGCGTTGGATATTTTCTATGCGCGCGCCGCGCCAGCCGTAAATGGACTGATCATCATCACCGACTATCATGATGGAATTTGAATCGCCAGCAAATAATTTTAGCCACGCATATTGTATGGTATTCGTATCTTGGAACTCATCGACCAAAAGACAGCGGAAACGCGCCTGATAATGTGTGCGCAACTCCGCGTTGGTTAGCAAGAGTTTATAGGTTTTCAATAATAAATCTGCAAAATCAATGACACCAGCACGTTGGCAGGTTTCATGGTAGGCTTGGTAAATTTTTATAAACGTTTGGACACTAAAGTCATGGGCATCAACTTGATGTGGTTCACGGCCTTCTTCTTTTTGTGCATTGATAAACCATTGGGCCTCTTTGGGCGGATTGTGATCTTCATTAAGATTAAGTGTATGAATGACACGGCGAATTAACCGAAATTGATCATCCGAGTCTAGAATTTGAAATGCTTGTGGTAACGCCGCCTCTTGCCAATGCGCGCGTAAAAAGCGATGCGATAAGCCGTGGAAGGTGCCAATCCACATACTTTTAGTCGAAACAGATAGCATTTTTTCGATGCGCGAGCGCATTTCATTGGCGGCTTTATTCGTAAATGTCACCGCTAAGATATTGAAAGGAGAGATTTTTTCATTTTCAATGAGCCAAACGATACGATGGGTAAGCACACGAGTTTTACCGCTGCCAGCGCCAGCTAGTATGAGTTGGTGGCCTAAGGGTGCACGCACGGCTTCTTGCTGTGCGGGATTCAGCGAATTGAGTATCATGTCAGGTTCCAATTAATGAAGTGAAGTATTCTAATATGGCGCCGCATTATCAAAAAGCTTATTTTCTTTTAAGTGTAGCAGATGTTAAACAATTACCCCCGGATCACGGTATAGAAGTTGCCATGGTAGGGCGTTCGAACGCTGGTAAATCGAGTGTTCTTAACCGAATTACGCAAAATAAGGGCTTGGCTCGTGTTAGCAAAACACCGGGTCGAACGCAAATGGTGAATATTTTTGTGCTAGATGAACATCGCCGCATTGCTGATTTGCCTGGCTATGGGTATGCAAAAGCCCCTTTATCGGAAAAGAAAAAATGGCAAAAGACGGTCGATGCTTACATAGCGGACCGTCAATGTTTGACGGGGTTAATTTTAGTGATGGACATTCGCCATCCATTTAAGGAGATGGATGTACAATTACTGGAGTATTGTGATCATCGCGGTTTGCGTGTTCATCTACTTTTAAACAAAGCAGATAAGCTCAGCAAAAACCAGGTTGTCAAAACTTTACAAGAAGTAAAAGCTTCTTTGACGCGTTATCGTAATTCTGTTACTTTTCAAGTCTTCTCGGCTTTAAAAGGTACAGGTGTAAAAGAACTACACTTGCTATTAGATCAGTGGTATGACTATAAATAAATTGACAAAAATGATAACTATTTAGTATGGGTATTTATTATAGTATTAAAAGGAGATTTGTCATTCCCGCGAAGGCGGGAACCCATGGCGAACAACCTCTTAAGTAGCTATTTTGAGGTTATTTTGTATGGGTTCCCGCCTTCGCGGGAATGACAGTTTTTCTGTTTTTGCTGAGAAGATACTATAATAAATACTACATGCTGAAATAGTTTCCTAAATTGATGAAACATTGAGGGAACACCATGGCAGGCAATGACCAACCTAGCAATAAAGTAACAGAATTAAACAGTGATCAACCCATTATTCCGGCTCATGTTTCTTTGCCCGAAATCACGCTGCGCGTTATGGTGCTAGGCGTGATTCTGACCGTAGTACTAGCTGCTGCCAATGCATTTTTGGGTTTAAAAGTAGGTGTGACCGTTTCTGCTTCTATTCCTGCGGCAGTGATTTCAATGGGTGTTTTGCGGTTCTTTCGTCATTCCAATATTTTAGAAAATAACATGGTGCAAATTATGGCGTCAGTGGGTGAGGCGCTAACAGCAGGTATTGCTTTTATTTTACCGGCATTGATTATTTTACACGTATGGGACAGGTTTAATTATTGGCAAACCGTCATCACCAGTTTGCTTGGTGGTGGGTTAGGTGTGCTTTTTACTATCCCTCTGCGACGCGCATTATTACAAGATAAGACACTGCGTTATCCTGAGGCTATTGCGATTGGCAATGTATTAAAGGCAAGTGCTAAGCGTGAAGAAGGTGATTTGCATCAATTGGTTATAGGGGGTGCGATAGGCGGTGTTATTGCCCTATTCCAATCTGGTTTTCAAATCCTAACCGATACATTTCAATATTGGGTACGTTCATCTAATATCATATTCGGTTTTGGCTTGGGCTTATCGCCAGCGCTCATTGCGGCGGGATATATTGTCGGTATTAATGTCGCACTTAGTTTACTAGCGGGTATTGCAATTGGATGGCTTGCAGGGGTGCCGATTTTATCATGGGCATATGGGCTGCCTGATGCAGAAACTGCGAATCAAATGGCCATGCTCATATGGCGAGCTCATATTCGCTACATGGGTGTAGGGACGATGTTGATTGGTGGGTTATGGACGCTTGGTACCTTGTTTAAGCCCGTCATTAATAGCATGGTCATGTCGTTTACTGCAGTAAAGCAAATTCGCTTGGGTCAGCAATCAGATAGCTTACGCACCGAACGTGACATTCCCATTCATTATGTATTCATTTCTGCCTTATTGTTAATGATTCCTATTTTTTTATTGATTGCCTATTCTATTATCCCTAGTGGTATGAATATCACGTCTAACTTTCGTTACTTCCTATCTGGGTTCGCTACCTTATACATTTTGGTGGGTGGCTTTGCATTTTGTTCTATTATGGCTTATTTTGCAGGCTTAATTGGCTCGACCAATAGTCCTGTTTCTGGGTTGTTAGTGTCAGCACTACTGATTATTTGTTTGATCTTTATGGCTTTTTTTAGCTTTACAGATTGGGATAGTCAAACCAAAGAAATGATTGGCTCTGTTGTTGCAATTGGCAGTATGGTGGTGATTGGTGCTGCGCTGTCGATTTCAAATGACACCATGCAGGATTTAAAAGTAGGGCAAATTGTTGGGTCGACACCGTGGAAACAGCAAGTCATGTTGATTATGGGTGTGGTGGTTTCTTCGTTTGTGATCCCGCCAATTCTGCAATTGCTTTATAACGCATATGGTATTGGCGGCGTGTTTCCGCGTCCTGATATGAATCCAGCACAAATGCTTGCAGCTCCACAAGCGGGACTGATGGCGACTGTTGCAAAAGGTGTATTTAGCCATCAGCTTGAGTGGCATATGATTGGTATAGGCGCTTTGATTGCAGTGGTGTGCATTGTGATTGATGAGTTTTTAAAAAAACAATTTGGCACACGATTACCGGTTCTCGCTGTTGGTTTAGGCATTTATCTTCCATTAGACAGTTCAGTCCCCTGCGTAATTGGTGGAGTGCTGGCTTATATTGTGCAAAACCGTCTTGGTCAGTTGTATAGCCATCGTGGTCAGGTTGATACCGAAGTTAAGATGAATACACACCGCCATCGTGGCTTATTGCTTTGTTGTGGTATTGTAGCGGGAGCATCACTCATGGGTGTGCTCATTGCCATTCCATTTGCCATTCAACAAAGTTCTGATGCATTACGTTTGATGCCGGATAAATACATGTCATTCGCGGGTATCTTAAGCATTATAGTGACATTTGTGTTATGTGCCTGGATTTATCGTGTAGTATTGAAACGGAATTAACGGATTCGCCTGAGGTGTCTTAGGTATGGAATATTTGGAAAACCGCACATTCGATGAAATTCAAGTTGGCGATGAAGCCAGTCTCACGCGCACGCTGGCAGGAAAAGATATTCAAGTATTCGCTATTATGTCTGGCGATATCAATCCTGCTCATGTGGATGTTGAATATGCCCAAAGCGATATGTTTCATAAAATTATCGGTCATGGCATGTGGGGCGGTGCACTGATCTCGACTGTGCTTGGTACGCAATTGCCTGGGCCTGGGACTATTTACGTTGGACAAACCCTACATTTCAAAAAACCAGTCGCAATAGGCGATACATTGACCGTAAAAGTAAGGGCGATAGAAAAAAATTCCGAAAAAAAGCGCGTTATTTTTTCGTGTGAATGCCGTAACCAAAAAGATGAAGTAGTGATGGAGGGGCAGGCTGAAGTTGTTGCACCAACCAAAAAAATACGTAGGCCCAAAGCAGTATTGCCAGAAATTACCCTGCGAAGACCGTATTCATTGTTTGATACCTATCTAACGAAAGCAAAAAACATGGGCTCACTTAAGGCGGGTGTCATACATCCTATACATGCAAAAATTATTGAGGCGGTACATGATGCTGCGCTTGCTGGAATGATTGTTCCTGTTTTAATAGGGAAATCCGAGCGTATTTTGCATGCGGCAAACGAAGCAGGGATTGATATTAGTCATTATCAAATCATGGATGTTGAACATAGTCACGCCGCAATAGCGAAAGCAATTGCTCTTGCACGTCATGGCGATGTGGAAATGTTAGTGCGTGGTGGTGTATCAAGAGAAGATTTGCTGCACGCTATGCAGAAACAGGATAAGGGCTTACTCACAGATCGCCAAATGAGTTATGCATTGGTACTCGATGTCCCAACGTACCCCAAAGCGCTTATTTTGACCGATCCATTAGTGAATGTGAATCCTACCCTAGATGTGAAACGTGGTATAACCCAGAATGCGATTGATTTTGCAAAAGCATTAGGTATAGAGCAGCCTCATGTTGCGATTCTCGCCGGTATGGATAATGTGAGTCCTACTATGCGCTCAACGGTTGATGCTGCTTCGCTTTGTAAAATGGCTGAGCGAGGACAAATCAAGAGTGGTATTTTGGATGGCCCATTAACGTTTGATAATGTTATTTCCGCGGACGTTGCTGCCTCAAAAGGCATTGTATCCAAAGTTGCCGGTAATGCGGATATTATAGTCGTTCCCAGTGTGGAAACAGGCAATATACTGGCTGAACAATTGGAATATTTAGCGGAGTCACGCAATGCCGGTTTATTGCTAGGTGGCCGTGTACCTGTATTAATGAGTCGCATCAATGATATTTATTCAAGTACTGTCGCTTGCGCACTTGCCATATTAGATAAACATCATCATCAACATGAGTTGCAACAAATTGTCTAAGGAAGTTATCTGATTAATTCATAAGGAGGATATATGGGCAAAGAAACGAAATTTGATTTCAATACGAATTGGTATGAATTATGGACACAACAGAGTAAAGAATTTTTTGAAAGTGCAGAAAAAAATTTAAAAGGACTGTTTACACAAGAGGCGAAAATCAATCCTGAAGAGCATATCGAACAAATTAATAAATGGTTGGAAACACTAAAAAAACACTGGCAGTTTACCGCTCTTAATGAGCAGCAGAAAATTCATGAAAACTATTGGAAAATCATGGCCAAGATGTGTTCCGATGCTTCAGATATGATGGTTAAACAATGGATTCAACGTGGAAAAGAAAATCACCCTATTGAGAATATTCGCGAACTTTACGAGTTATGGTTAAATTGTTGCAATGAAATTTATACAAAAGCCATGCATTCAAAATCGTATCAAGAAGCGTATGGTGAATTTATGAATGCAGCCATGCATTTCTGGAAATCTGCGCAGCCAAAGTGAAAGGCTAGCTATGCAAGAGAATTTTACTTTCCTAGGGAAAATTACTCAGGGATTAGTGGAGATAGCACGAATCCCTGAGATTCAATATCAATATAATCCAAGAGATCTTGTATTTCAACGCGACAAGGTGAAATTGTATCATTATCATCCAAAAGTAAAGAAGCCTATCTCGATACCTTTGCTAGTCGTATTTGCAACGGTAAACCGACCTGAGATATTAGATTTATTTCCAGAGCATTCGTTTATTGGCAGGTTGTTGGAAAACGGCATGGATGTGTATCTTTTAGATTGGGGTTATCCCGATGCGAAAGATAAGGATATTTCACTGAATGAATACGTGACGGATTATCTTGATCATTGTGTGCGCTATATTCTTGAAAATACGCATCATCCTAAAATTAATCTTCTTGGGATATGCCAAGGCGGTGTATTATGTCTTTGCTATTCTATTCTAACTACAAATATAAAGAATTTAGTGTTAATTTCATCGCCCATTGATTTTCAAACCAAAGATAATATTATTGCGCAAGTTTTTAAAAAACTCGATATTGATGCATTTATCAAGCTAGTCGGTAATGTTCCTGGTTTGTGGCTGACGCATTTTTTTATTTCATTGCGACCATTTGAATTGGTCGGAAAAAAATATTTGCGTTTTGTGGACCAGATAGCAGATCGTGAGTGGACAGCGAGATTTTTACGAGTAGAAAAATGGTTATATGATGCTCCCGATCAAACCGGTGCTTCGTTTGCGGAGTTGATTAAAGACTTTTATCAACAAAATAAATTAATAAAAGGCGAAATTTATTTAGGTGAGGAACGAATTGATTTAGCCAATCTGATCATTCCAGTTCTGAATGTAATGGCGAGCGAAGACGAAATTGTTCCTGTGAGTGCAACGCGGGGATTAAAAAAATATATAAGGTCAGAAGATTACTCACAGAAAATCTTTCCTAGTGGACATATTGGGATTTACATCAGCGATAAAGTGGGTAAAAGCATGCCCAAAGCAATTTCGAATTGGCTGAAAAAGCGAAGTTTATAATGGGTACAAAGGTATAGACTCTTGCCTCTGCCGAAGATCTAGCATAGAATGGCAATAAATAAACAATTATAAATAATAAAGAGATATTTAGCTCATTTATAAGAGTATTTTCTCAAGATTACAGAGTAATGTGTCATTCTGAGCGTAGCGAAGAATCTCAAGGTGCTGATAAAAAAAAGATCCTTCACTGCGTTTCGGATGACATACTCTTTTCAAGCCGGTAATTTTGAGAAAATACCTTATTAAAAAGCCCAGAACGAGGAATTTATGCTACGTAATCAAGACAACGACCAAGACAACGACCAAGACCAAGACCAAGACCAAATAATCGCTCAACACAAGCTTCGCTCAGAGTACACGTGGAGAGAAGCACATGTTGCTCTCAGATCAGCGTATACGTATAAAAAATTTACGAGAAACGACAAGTTTGATGATTTATTAGAAAGCAGGTTTCCAAATTTTCTCGAAGATTACCTAGGCATTAAAGACTTCAGTGCCGATCAAATACAATTACTTCTAGAGCAATTAAAAAAACAGAAATTTCATTATTTATATGTATTCAAACAAATGCCCCCAGAAGAAGCAGAAGTACTTATCCCTGGATTCGACAATAAAATTGGGATAGTTTCAAATGATGGTGATTATGATACCGTGCTCAATATGTACAGACAAATGAAAACCATGCTCACAGATGGTTTGCCACTATCAAAAGCTTCGTTGTCCAGAATGATAGGCTTGTGCGAGCACGCAACCGCCATAGACAAGTTTTTGCGTCTGAGAGATTTGGAATATTCTGAATTGGCTGCCAAGGCCAAAAATTATGTTATACAAAAACAAAAATTAGAAGTAAAAAATGATACCTATGCATTAGGAATATTAGAACAAAAAGAACGTCAATATGAAGACATGTTAGGTATAAAAGAAGAAAAACGACATGGTACAAAGGCACTTGCCGAAAGAAAACATGTGGTTGTGGATGGTGGTATAGTTAAGAAAAAACCACCTATAGTACCAGGAGCAAAAAAATTAACTCCAAACAAACATCAAGCATTCGACGTACCTAGTTTTCTAAGAGCAATGCCTAGCATGAGAAAAACAAAAGCAGCAGAAAACACAACAAACCAAGTTACTGAAACGAACAACCTTAGTACAACAACACTAACCACAACAGAAACAAGCTCTCCAGTCGCAGTAATTCAACAAGCGCCTATACCGACAAAAAAAACAAGCCAGTATACTCAACAAGCATTATTTAGTAGAACTGCTGACCAGAGGAATGGAATAGTCACGATTAATTATCAAAATAAGAAAAGAGGTAATGAAAATACTACAAGTGAGCAGTCAGTTGAGAGTAAACGCAGAAAGACTTAATTGATTCTGCTGTGATGTAGAGTAAAGTGGGTAATTATAAATAATAAATAGATATTAAATACAGTGCAAAGTCTATACCGAGGAATTTATGCTACGTAATCAAGACAACGATCAAGACCAAGTAATCGCTGAACACAAGCTTTGTTCAGAGTATACGTGGAGAGAAGCATATGTTGCTCTCAGGTCAACGTATACGAACAAAAGATTTATGAGACACGATAACTTTGATGATTTATTAGAAAGGAGGTTTCCCAATTTTCTCGAAGATTACCTCGGTATTAAAGACTTCAGTGCCAATCAAACACAAGCATTCCTAGAGCAATTAAAAAAACAGAAATTTATTTATCTCTATACATTCAAGCAAATGCTCCCAGAAGAAGCAGAAGTACTTATCCCTGGATTCAACAGTATCATTGGGATTTTAAAAGTGGATGGTGAGTATGGGTCTGTACTTGATATATACAAACAAATGAAAACCATGCTCGAAGATGGTTTGCCGCTATCAAAAGCTTCATTGTGCAGAATGCTAAATATATCCAAAAGTAGTACGAACGCCATAGCAGAATTTTTGTATCGACGAGATTTGGAGTATACTGAATTGGTTGCCAAGGCTAAAAGTTATGTTGTGCAAAAACAAAGATTAGAAACAAAAAATGATCCAGATGCATTAGAATTATTCGAACAAAAAGAACGCGAATATGAAGATATATTAAGCTCAAAAGAAGAGAAAAGACAGGGTGTAAAGGCATTAGCTGAAAGAAAACATATCGTTGTGGATGGTCATGGTGTAATTAAGAGAAAACCAGTTATGATGGATGAAGGAAAAAGACCAGCTCAAAAAAAACATCAAGCATTCGATGTACCAAGTTTTCTAAAAGATATGCCTAGTATGAAAAAAACAAAAGCAGCAGAAAATTCAGCAGACCAAGTTACCGAAACGAACAACCTTAATACAACAACAATAACAACAGAAACAAACTCTCCAGTCGCAACCACTCAACAAGCTCCTGTACCGACCAAAAAAGCAAGCCAGTATACTCAACAAGCATTATTCAGCAGAACTGCTGATCAGAGAAACGAAGCGGCCACGATTAATAATCATCAAAATAAGAAAAGACTTAATGAAAATACAAGTGAGCTGTCAGTCAGTAAACGCAGAAAGACTTGATTGATTTTTCTATAATGTAGAGTAAAGTAGGTAATTATAAATAATCAATAGATATTAAATGCAGTGCAAAGTCTATACCGAGGAATTTATGCTACGTACTCAAGAAAACGATCAAGATCAAGCTTTATCCCAACACAAGCTTTGCACAGAGTACACGTGGAGAGAAGCACATGTTGCTCTCAAATCAAAGCATACGAATAAACGTTTTACGAGACACGATGTCTTTGATGATTTATTAGAAAGCAGGTTTCCAAATTTTCTCGAAGATTACCTAGGCATTAAAGACTTTAGCGCCAATCAAACACAATTATTTCTAGAGCAATTAAAAAAACAGAAATTTCATTATTTATATGTATTCAAACAAATGCGCCCAGAAGAAGCAGAAGTACTCATCCCTGGATTCGACCGTATAATTGGGTTTGTGCAAAATGATGGTGATTACGACAAAGTACTGGATATATACAAACAAATGAAAACTATGCTCGAAGATGGTTTGCCCCTATCAAAAGCTTCCTTGAGCAGAATGCTAGGCTTGAATAATAAAAGTAATGCCATAAGTAATTTTTTGCGCCGACGAGATTTGGAATATACTGAATTGGTTGCTAAGGCTAAAGTTTATGTTGTACAAAAGCAAAAATTAGAAGTAAAAAATGATCCCTCTGCATTGGAATTATTAGAACAAAAAGAACACCAATATGAAGGTATGTTGAGTACAATAGATGAAAAACGAGGTGGTAAACGAGCATTAGCCGAAAGGAAACATGTGGAGGTGGTTGAGGGCGTAGTTACACAAAAACCACATATGGTATCAGGAGCAAAAAAACCAGCTCAAATAAAACATCAAGCATTCGAGGTACCTAGTTTTCTAAAAGCAATGCCTAGCATGAGAAAATCAAAAGTAGCAGAAAACACAACAGACCAAGTTACTGAAACGAACAACCTTGGCACAACAACAATAACCACAACAGTAACAAATTCTCCAATTCTAACAACTCAACAAGCTCCTATACCCGCCACAAAAACAAGCCAGTATACTCAACAAACATTATTTAGTAGAACTGCTGACCAGAGAAACGAAGCGGCCACGATTAAGAATCAAAATAAGAAAAGGCTTAATGAAAATGAGCCGCTGCTCGTCGTCAGTAAACGTCGCAAGACTTAATTGATTCTGCT
>Ga0207082_1024_pt1 | contig 36539 bp, 34 predicted proteins | sample Alteio_BWMinHeat_56_FD_153588 | JGI IMG/M metagenome (GOLD analysis project Ga0207082, IMG submission 153588) | Enriched cells from forest soil in Barre Woods Harvard Forest LTER site, Petersham, Massachusetts, United States -... | ecosystem: Environmental > Terrestrial > Soil > Temperate forest >...
TTGAAATAAGGTAGTTGATAGCTGAAGCTCGTGCTCATCTTCTTAGCTAGTGTACTTTTTCGTCGTACTTCATCCCTAAATTCTCGTCGATGTGCCTTATCTTGATATTCTTTAATGCTCATTATTTTTTTATGTTCAGGCGGACTTGACTCAGTAATGACATCAAACAGGCCGCCATGCTTGTAAACATTCAATGCTTTTTCTTTATCTTCTTCTGACTTAAGCTGATTGCAAATTTCACGAGTGCTGCTCATTATTTATTCCATCTAAAAAATACCTGGCGCTATCTTAGTGACAGTCCCTAGTAAAGTAAATTTTTTTCTAAAACTGTGGTAGCATCAGCCAATTTATGGCCTATTTCCATGAGCAATTTAATTACACTCGATAATGTCAGCCTCGCCTTTGGTTTGGATGCGCTATTAGATCATGTCAACTTGCAAATTGCAGCAGGTGAGCGTGTTTGTCTAATTGGGCGAAATGGTGCTGGAAAATCATCTCTACTCAAAATAATTGAAGGATCATTGCTGCCTGATGGCGGCATGATTTGGCGTAAACCAGAATTAGGCATTGCTCGTTTACAACAGGAATTACCATCATCAAATAAAACAGTTTATGAATTTGTTGCAGAAGCTTTGGCTGAAGCAGGCGCACTATTATCAGCCTATCATAGTGTCACGCAACGATTAGCATTGTCACATTCAACCTCAGATTTAAAAGAATTAGAACAATTACAACATCGCATTGAATCGCTAAATGCCTGGCACATGGAACAGGAAATTAAAACGATTTTAACAAAATTAGATTTATCAGCCGATGCGAAGTTAAGTGAATTATCAGGTGGTTGGCAAAGACGAGTTGCACTGGCAAAATCTTTGGTGACAGCGCCTGAATTATTATTACTGGATGAACCAACTAATCATCTCGATGTATCAGCGATTGAATGGCTAGAAAATTATTTATTAAATTCATCTCTCGGTTTGATTTTTATCACACATGATCGTGCTTTATTACAACGATTAGCGACACGCATTATTGAACTTGATCGTGGACAATTAACTTCTTGGCCTGGCGATTATCAGCATTTTCTCGCATGCAAAGAAGAAATGCTGCATGCAGAAAGCAAACATCATGCTGACTTCGATAAAAAATTAGCGCAGGAAGAAAAATGGATTCGACAAGGTGTTAAAGCGCGGCGTACTCGCAATGAAGGACGCGTGCGCGCATTAGAAGCCATGCGATTAGAGCGCAGTCAACGTCGTGAAAGAGAAGGCAAGGTCAAATTTGATCTTAATGCGGCAGATAAATCAGGGCAATTAGTCATTGAAGCTGATCATATTTCACAACAATATAATGGCCATGATGTCATTAAGAATTTTTCTTTGCGCATCATGCGAGGTGATCGCATTGGTTTAATAGGTCCAAATGGCATTGGTAAAAGTACTTTATTAAATTTATTATTAGGAAAAATCACAGCTCAGCAAGGTTCTATTAGGCAGGGTACAAAATTAGAAATGGCTTACTTTGATCAATTGCGCGCTGCTTTGGATATGGAAAAAACGGTGGCAGACAATGTCGCAGAGGGTAGTGATACCATTGAGATTAATGGGAAGAAGCGCCACATCATTAGTTATTTAAATGATTTCCTCTTTACCCCGCAGCGTGCACTGACACCGGTTAAAGCCTTGTCTGGCGGCGAATGTAATCGTTTGGTCTTAGCGCGTTTATTTAGTCGGCCAAGTAATCTGCTCGTCATGGATGAGCCTACTAATGATTTAGACATTGAAACCTTGGAATTATTAGAAAATTTATTAAGCGAGTATCAGGGCACTTTACTCTTGGTTAGTCATGACAGGCAATTTATCGATAATGTGGTTAGCAGTACTCTTGTATTTTCAGGCAATGGCAAGATAGAAGAATATGTTGGCGGTTATCAAGATTGGCTGCGCCAACGCAAACCGGAAATAGCAAAAAGTGCAGCGCCGATAAAAAAAGTGGAAGAAAAAATCATCCATGAAAAGAAAAAAATGAGTTATAAAGAAGAACAAGAATTAAGGCAATTACCAGCAAAAATTGAAGAATTGGAAAAGGAATTAGCTATTCAACAAGAGTTAATTGCTAGCGAAGCCTTTTATGCAGAGGCACCGTCTGTGATTGCCCAAGGTATGGAAAGATTAAATTTACTCAATGCTGAATTAGATAAAGCTTTTCAACGCTGGGAAGAATTGGAAGATAAATATCGAAATGCAAAAAGTTGATGTGATTATTATAGGCGCTGGTGCTGCTGGTTTAATGTGTGCGATTGAAGCAGGCAAACGTCATCGTAAAGTCATTGTTTTGGAGAAAGCAAATAAGCCGGGTAAGAAAATTCTTATGTCAGGTGGTGGGCGATGTAATTTTACCAATTACCACATTCATCCCGATAATTATATTTCACATAATCCGCATTTTTGTAAATCAGCTTTGAGCCGTTATACGCAATGGAATTTTATTGAATTAGTTAAGCAGCATCATATTTCATTTCATGAAAAAACCTTGGGACAATTATTTTGTGATGATAAATCACAGGCAATTTTGACGATGTTACTGACTGAGTGTCAGCGTGCCAATGTGACAATTTGTTTAAATACGTCGATAGAGAAGGTGGAAAAATCTCAGGATGGTTATTTTACTATTAAGACTAATCAAGGGAATTTTACTTGTGAATCCTTGGTTGTTGCAAGTGGTGGTCTATCTATTCCAACAATGGGTGCAAGTCCTTTTGGCTATCAACTGGCAGCGCAATTTGCTATTTCTGTTTGGCCAACGCGCGCAGGGTTGGTGCCTTTTACTTTATCTTCGCAAGATAAAGATAAATTGGCACTACTCTCAGGTATTAGTGTAGATAGTTTAGTGAGTAATGATCGCGCTCGTTTTCGAGAAAATATTTTATTTACGCATCGAGGTTTAAGCGGGCCTGCGATTTTGCAAATGTCTTCTTATTGGCAGGCAGGTGAAACTGTCGTGATTAATATGCTGCCTGAGATAGATTTGTTTGCTCTGCTTAAGGCAGCTAAACTGAGTCAGGCGCAAAAGCAATTACAATCCATCATGGCTGAGTATTTGCCAAAGCGTGTTGTAGATTTATTTTTGAATCAATCCTTGGCGCAAACACAAATGGCAAATATTTCACATCAGCAGCTAGAACAAGTTGCTCATTTATTTCATGCTTGGTCTGTCAAACCAAATGGAACAGAAGGATACCGTACTGCGGAAGTGACCTTGGGTGGTGTTGATTGCGATGAAATTTCTTCAAAGACAATGGAAGTGGTGAGGGTTGCTGGTTTGTTTTTTATTGGCGAAGTATTGGATGTGACTGGATGGTTGGGTGGATATAATTTTCAATGGGCTTGGTCTTCGGGTTGGGTGGCGGGGCAGGTGGTGTAGAAATTAAGGAATTCTGTCGTTGCACAGGTGTTCGTCGTTATGCGGTGTTCGTCGTTGCGAGGAGTGCTTTTTACGGTTGCGAGCGCAGCGCGGCAAAGCAATCCAGGCTTCGACTTTTATAAAAAAGCAACATTTGATAAAAGTCGAAGCCTGGATTGCTTTGCCGCGCTGCGCTCGCAACCGTAAAAAGCACTCCTCGCAACGACGAACGCCGCATAACAACGAACACCTGCGCAACGACGAACACGCTCTAACTCAAAAACTCAATCAACACCCTCGACAATTCACTCGGCACTTCCATCACAATCCCATGCGCGCAATCTAATTCCACTAAACGCGCCTGCGGAATTCGCTCCACCATAAATTGTGATTCCATTACTAAACTCACCACATCTTGCAAGCCATGTACCACCAAAGTGGGCGCAAGAATTTTCGATAATTGCGCTCTGCCATCAAATGATTCTAATAATTGACATTGCCTAGCTTGATTAGCTAATGATTGCGGATTAGGATTATCAAGAAAAGCCTTTTTTAGCGAATCAATATTTTTTTGGCGGCTAAGAAAATTTTCACCATAAATCCACGGCAGCATGCATGAAAAGATGGTATCAAAATCAATATTATTTTTTCGCATTTGTAACATTGAATTAAAGGCAAGTAACACAGCTCTGCGTAATTTGGCGCAAGAAGTTAAGATAGCGACTTTACTTACTTTATCTGGAAATTGTGCTGCGATAGTTTGTGCAATGGCTCCTCCCATTGATTGACCAACGATATGTGGTCTCTCTAAGCCAAGTTCTTTACATAGGTTAATGACATCCTTAGCACATAGTTCGATTGATAGCGTGGCTTCATTATCGATGGTGAGGCCAACACCGCGATTATCAATTAATAATAATTGAAAGTGCTTACTTAATTGATCAAAAATAGGCAGCCAAAAAAGATGATCGCAGGCAAAACCGGCAATTAATACCACAGGATGACCGCTGCCATGCAATTCATAATATAAATCAGCATTATTTATTTTAATGGTAGGCATAAATTATTTTTGCGCAGTTTTAGTATTGATTGAATCAGCTGGCCTTGTTTTATTATTCTTTAATACATGAAATAAATTTTCATAAATATTATTCGCGCTCCAAACATACCAACCTGATGCATTAGTCGAATCTTCAACGCCGCGAATTTCTTCCAACAAATATCTCTGCTTTTCAGTGCTATTTGTTTTAGTAATATAATGAAAATTTGCAGCTTCAATAAAGGCATGCACTCTGAAAGGCGGATTATCATTAAATTGGTTAACCAGCGCATTCAATGAATTGCGAATGGTATTGTAGGGATCAGCAGAATATTTTTGATAGGGCCAATAATGAGAGGGATAAACCATGGGATTAACAGCATCGACGCTATCTGCAAACATTTTTATATCTTGACCAATATGCATGGATGGATAGTAGCTCACTTCACCAAAGATATCGATTTCCATTGGCACGTGTTGAGCACTGATTTTTTCTTTAAACCATTTTATAACTTCATAAACATCTTTGGCATGTTGAGGATCAGCAGGTTCTTTTGAACTATAACGAATATAATCAAGCTGTATTGCATCAGCTCCCGCATCAATGGCTTCTTGTACTAATTTAAATTTCTTTTCCCAATAGGCTTGTGAGCGAACTTGCGTTTTATTACCGCCGTCAGTAAATACAACAATACGTGCAACATTTTTAAATCCAGCAGCTTTTATTTTTGCAAGGGTTGGTGCGTAATGAGAACTTTCGTAATCATGATCAATGACAAAGGTATTTAAGCCAACTTCCTTAGATTCGCGAATAAGATAATCCATTTTAGCTGGATTTTCTGCTGTATATTGCGTTAGATAAATTCCTTTATCCCAGGCTTGTACAATTGAATTCATACAGAAGGTGATTAGTGATATTAGTATACTCATGTATATTTTTCGCATTTTATTGAGACTCCCTTTCGGTTATCCGTGTAGTTATGCGTATTCTTTATTTGTAATTACAGATTACCACAGACATCAAAAATGGTTTTTTTTGAGGATAATACCAAGATTAAAATTCGGCTTAATAAAATAAAATAGCTCGAAATTTTATTTAGTATTTTTCTTTGTAAAGCGAGGGTTTTTCCTATTTACAAAGTCAAAAATGTAATTTGTTAGTACAGAAATTATAAAAAAAGGGCTAATGCAGAATTCATCAAAAAAATCAAAATAATTTTTTATTAGACAAAACATAGCTATTTTAATTTTTGAGCAGTGATCTTGTGCCTACGATGATATCCTTTTGATAGGATTAAATATCTAGAAAAAATGATCAAATTTCCTCAAATCTTAAACTACTTTCGAGTCATCGTGAAATCAGTAGGTGGCGCTAATGCAAGCTTTGCTTGCTGTGTAGATGGCGCCGTGCTTGTCGGTGGTGGGTTCATTAGAAATATTGAACCTGTTAATTGCCTGGATGGATTGTTCCGCGGTTGAATAGAGTCTTTTGGGTAATTGGCAGGTGTTTGTGTTGGAAGCCACTGTAACTGCGGTATCTTTTTAAAGTTTTCTTCTGGCGGTTCTAAGCTCAATAGTTTGTTGTAGGCCTGTGTTAAATCATAAACTTCTATCCTCGAGGGATGTTGGGATGTGATGGCGTAATGTCTTGAGTTTTGTTGTTCATGCTCTAATTGAATGGTGTTTATTCCTATTATGACCGGCTTGATATACATCATTTCTTTATTGACAAAATAATAATGTTTTTTCCAAGCTTGAGTTGCTTTCCCTGAGCTCTTAAGACTATTGTAGGCACTATAAAATGCATAAGTAGGTGCCTTGGAATGATTATCTTCTACTGGCGTCATGAATCCTAGGATCGACTCTAAGTGATAGCGGGTATCTTTAAAGGATCGTTTCTTTTGAGTTGGAATTTTAGGTAGTGCAGCGACATAGGGGAAAACGCTAAAACTGGATACGCGTGCCTGTTTTTCCGGCTGTTGCTCACCATCATCTCTTTTTCTTTTCCGTGAATTATCTGTTTCTGAATTCGCTGTATCTTCTTCTTGTTTTTGCGGCTCAGTTAAATCTGGCTGATATTCGTCCTCTTTTTTTTGCACTTCATTATTGGCGGTTTGTTCTGCTTCTGCTGTGTATGGTTCGGAAAAAAAATCAAGCTGCTCCCAATTTGTATTTTCATAAACTTGAGGGTTATTGATATAAAATTCGTTTTCTTCTTGCCAGAATGAATCACTGAAATTTTGCACAATTAGTCTTGTCTCATCCTCTTCTTTCGACTGTTCATCTTGTGTTCCAATTCTTTGCATGAGCTCTGACCTCGTATTTTTATACACTTTTGATTAGGCATGTTAGCAGTTTTGTCATGCAGTTTTCAAGACGATTACTTATGATCCGTTTCTACTATTTTCTGATAATCAGCCGCCATTTTTTCAGGATAATGCGGATAAGGAAAATAAGCTTGGATTTGCGCTTTTGGATTAATCAATAAAATATCGGTATTATGACTAATATTTCCGTTGATTTTTGACACAGTGATTGAAAGTTGCGTTTCAATATTTTTAATTTTACTGCTATCTGTTCTCGCGCCAATAAATTGTGGATTGTATGAATTAATAAATTGCTTGAGTCTCTCAATGCTATCATTCGCAGGGTCGATCGTAATAAAAATAACTTGAGGTAGTAGGCGTGGTGCCAGTCGTGCATTTAAAATGGCATACATCTTATTTAAAGCATCCAAGGTCGTTGGACAAATCATCGGACAATGCGTAAATCCAAAAAAAACCAAGGTCCAATGATCTTTGAATCTCGCCTTTGTTAAGGCCTTACCATGATGGTCAATCAAATCAATCTCAGGTAAATCACGAGGCTTATTGATATATATACCATTGATTTTAATGGCGGGATGAGAAATAGGTCGAATTAGTGCAAAATAACCGAAAATGATTATTCCTAAGATCACAAAATCAATAGCAATGAGAATCTTCCATTTTTTCATAGGCTTTTCTTAAGTCAATCTAGACAGCTTAACATACTAGCATAAATAGCATGATATAATGAAGCCATTGACTCCAAAGAAATATTTTACATGTTGCTAATCATCAGAGGAGAAGGCTTGATGAACAACAATAATAATATTTTTAGGATTATGGTGATTGATGATAATGTTTCTATTCATCACGACTTTATTAAAATATTGAAAACAGAATCATCTAGTAAATTAGAAAAATTAAGTACGGAATTATTTGGTGAAATAGCTAATTCAGCAGAATTACCTCAATTTGAAATTGATGTTGCTTCTCAAGGTAAGGAAGGTGTTGAAAAAATAAAGAAGGCCCTTGATCAAGGTGTTCATTATGCCTTGGCTTTTGTTGATATTCGCATGCCGCCAGGATGGGATGGTATCGAAACAATAAAACACATTTGGGAAATTGATAAAGATATTCAAGTGGTGATTTGTACTGCTTATTCAGATTATTCTTGGGAAGAAACGGTCGCACATCTTGGTAAAACAGACAATTTACTCATCTTAAAAAAACCCTTTGATAATGTCTCTGTTCGCCAATTAGCTTGTGCAATGACAACAAAATGGCATCTTGCAAAAGTATCACGAAACTACACAGCTAATTTACAGAAACAAGTTGAAGATAGAACGCTTTCACTGCAAGAATCACTGTCATTGGTTAAATCCACTTTTGAATCTTCCAGTGACGGTATTCTCGTCATCAATAATGAAGGTGCTATTGTTGATTACAACAAGCAAATGATTACATTGATGGGTATTCCTAAAGAAATTCTTGATACAAAGAGCAAGAAAATATTTCTGAAATACATGAAAGATAAATTAATTAATCCTGATAATTTTATGCAAATATGCAATCCTTTAGGTAATGATGATGAAATACGTATTGACACTATTAAATTTAATAATGGAAAAATATTTGAATGTTATTCACAGCCTCACAAGTTAACAGATGAAATTATCGGTCGTGTATTAGATTTTCGTGACATCACTAAAAGAGCTAAACTAGAAGAGGAGTTGCTGTATCAAGCTAAACATGACCATCTGACCGGCCTTGGTAATCGTCTTAAATTAATCGAGCAGCTCAAATTAGCTATTAACCTGGCAGATCAAAGTAAGTCTTCATTTGCCGTTGTTTTTATCGATTTTGATCGGTTTAAATTAATTAATGATAGTCTCACTCATTTAGTTGGCGATGAATTATTGAAAAATGCAGCAAATCGCTTGCGTGATGCAATCCGCTCAGGCGATACCTTATGCAGATTGGGAGGAGATGAATTTGTCATTATTCTAATGAACGCAGATAAAAAAGAAGGGGTCGAAAAAAAGGTTGATAAACTCATCGATTTATTTTCCAAACCCTTTGAGTTAAGTGGAAGATTAATTACGCTGACAATAAGCATCGGCGTTAGTATTTATCCTGATGATTCAAAAAATGTAGACGTCTTATTACGAAATGCAGACATTGCTATGTATCAGGCAAAAGCAATCAAGGGTAACAGCTTTCAATTCTATCATCCAGATATGAGCATTAAAACCATGACGGAATTGGATCAAGAAGCTGATTTGCGTAATGCCATTGTTAATCAAGAATTTTTTCTTTGCTATCAACCACAAATTAATTTGTCAAATGATAAGCTCGTTGCGCTTGAAGCCTTGCTTCGTTGGCGACATCCAACAAAAGGTGTTATTTTGCCTATCGATTTTGTTCCTCTCGCAGAAGAAATTGGTTTGATTGTTCCAATCGGTGAATGGGTATTGCGTACTGTCTGTCAGCAAAGTAAGGCATGGCAAGAGGCCGGACTTTTGCCTGTTAGGATAGCAGTCAATATTTCTGCGCAGCAATTTAAGCAGCATAATATTGTTGATGTCATTCGAAATATTTTGAATGAATCAAAATTGGATCCAAAATATCTTGAATTAGAGTTGACAGAAAATGTCATTCTCAGTAGTAGAGATGTTATTACAATTGTGAGTGCATTAAAAAAACTGGGTGTCATGATAGCGATTGATGATTTCGGGACGGGTTATTCTAGCCTGAGTTATTTACATGAGTTACCCATGGATAGATTAAAAATTGATGGTTCGTTTATCAAGCACATTCAAACGGCATCAGATGATGAAGTGATCATTCGTGCCGTGATTGCAATGGCTAAAAATCTTGATCTTGAAGTGCTTGCAGAAGGTGTGGAAACTGAAACGCAATTACAATTTCTCAAAGATCATGAATGCGGTGATGTGCAGGGATATTATTTCAGTAAGCCATTATCGACTGAAGAAATTGAAGGTTATTTACGATCTCCTGAAAAACAAGCCTCAATGGTGAATAAAATGCTAGAGACGGATAAGGAGGTATAATGTTCTGTCCTATACCTGGTTTTTTTCAATCCTTGCCATTGCCAAGCGGCCGCTATATCGGTGTGTATGATATGCGTTTGGCTGCCTTATCTTATATTGTGGCTTTATTTGCTTCTTATATTGCGCTTGATATAGTGGGTCGTTTGCGTGATAAAAATAATACTAAGGCCAGCAGCATGTTGTGGTTGTTGGGCGGCGCGATTGCAATGGGGGCGGGAATTTGGTCTATGCATTTTATTGGAATGCTATCATTTAGAATTCCGGGATTATCATTGCAGTATAATCTTCTTTGGACCTTGATATCTTTGCTGGTTGCCATTTTTGCATCTGGATTTGCCTTATATTTACTAAGAATATCTATTGTTAACGTGATTCATTTGATTGCTGGCGGCGTTATCTTGGGACTCGCCATTGCTTCTATGCATTACACGGGCATGGAAGCGATGCTGATTACGCTTAATATACGCTATTTACCCAGTTTATTTTTACTTTCCATTCTCATCGCTGTTATTGCATCAGAAGCGGCTATCTGGCTAGCTTTGAAGAGTAATAAGGTTGTTATGCGGCACAGAAATCGTATCAAATTTGGTTCAGCGATTATTATGGGAATAGCGATTTGTGGGATGCATTATACAGGCATGGCTGCTTCAATATTCACTCCATTATGTACGTCATCACTAAACCCTGTAGACAGCGGTTCTCTTGACCCAACTATTTTGGCGATGACAATTGCTGCAGTGACGCTAGTGATTTTGGGTATTGCCTATTTTGCTTCTAATTATAAGGAAGCACTTAATATGCAGCAGTATGAACAGGCAAGACAGCTTGGCATGGCTGAAATATCGGCGAGTGTATTGCATAATGTTGGCAATGTATTAAATAGCGTGAATGTTTCGGCTAACACCATCGCAGAAAAAATTTCATCATCTCAATCACATCATTTAGATAAATTAGCAAGCTTGTTGAGTGAGAATAAAAATAACTTGCCGGTATTTTTAACGACTGATCCTCGTGGAATGAAGGTGCTAGATTATATTAGTAATCTAGCTAAATATCAGCAAGATGAGCATCAGAAATTATCTGAGGAAATTAAAATTGCATTAAAGCATATTGCAACGATTAGAGATATTATTTCAACGCAGCAAACGCTTAGCAAATCTGTTGAAATGGAAAATATTGTCTTGATTAATGAAGTCATAGATGAAGCTATATTGGTGAGCGGGCTTGATTTAAAGCAGGATATATTGCTTGAAAAAAATTATAAAAAAATACCGTCTTGTTTTATTGATAAAGTGAAATTATTACAAGTACTGGTTAATTTACTGTGTAATGCTAAAGATGCTTTATATGCAGCACCTAATGATCGCAAGATGATATCTATATCAACATCTCTGCAGAATAAAACTATTTCAATAAAGGTTCAGGATAATGGAATTGGTATAGCACCAAATAATTCGAATAAGATTTTTTACTATGGGTATACTACCAAAGAAACAGGGCATGGCTTTGGACTTCATACGAGTGCGCTTGTGATGCATGAAATGGGTGGGGATATTCAAATGAAAAGTGAGGGAGTGGGGAAGGGCGCGGTTTTTACGATGACCCTGCCTTTTAAAGAGCCGAAGTGAAATGAGTTGGGATTGTTACCCATGGCCCTCACCCCCCTGCCCCTCTCCCCTCGCAAAAAGCGCTCCGGAAGAGGGGAGAGTCCTAAGTTATTTCGCGGAGAAAATTCAGAACTCTCCCCTCTTCCGGAGCGCTTTTTGCGAGGGGAGAGGGGCAGGGGGTGAGGGCTGCTAGCACACTTAATCCACCCTTATACATCTACATCAACTTAGTTAACATTGAATTAGAATTAATTTGTTTCCCTTTTTCAAGGATGCCTTGAATGATGGGTGAAGGGCCAATATCCATATTTGTCTTACTTGAAATAGTATGTATCCAGTTTCTTTGCCACACATCGTTTTCTTTAGATTGAAAAATTAAAAATATACCATCACCAGCTTCGATATTAGTTAATGTTAATAATAAAGAATTGTTTGCAGCGAGCTGCTTAGTGGATTTCAACATATATTCTTGAGTATATTCTTCAGACATTAAATTTTTCTGATGCGTTGGAAATCCAAAGTCAAAAGCATGGTCAAAATCTATGGATAAAATCACATGTGGAGGATTAATTGATTGATCAGTAATTTTATTATTATATTCTTCAATTGAGGAATATGTAGTTAAATTGATATTTAAATTAAGTGTACGTATTAACTTATTAAATTCCATAGGAACGCAATACCCATTAGACCTCGTCCAGTAAGAAGATTCCCCTGTTGGTTTTTCATAAATACGATCTACTGCGTGTAATTCAATTTCAGGAATTGATGAAGGATGAATTAATTGAAGCTCTCTCAAAACCTTAGCAAGAATAATCAACTCTCTTAAAAGTTTTCCTGATCCAAACGAAACAATATTAATTTTTGACATTGATCTCATATCAAAATTTTTAATAATGTATTGAGCTGATATTGACTCAAAAAAATCCAGTGTGCTTTTATAACCATTAGGCACCTTGTCATTAGTGCGATTCCTGTCAAAAAGAAAGTGACATTTACATTCTCCAATATGTTTATAATTTTCGTCTTTTAAATGATTGCCTTCAATTAAATTTTCAGGAAAAGTAGCTAAAGACTCTAAAGAAATTTCTTTCCCAATCAAGTGGTTACTAAACATTTGGCTAGCCTCGTATCTTATGCATTTTTACATAATACATGCTAAAAATTAAGGCTTTATTAGTTCGTGGTTACAATAGCAGCGGCAATCCGTGTTTAACTTGTAAATCAACTAAATCTGGATAAACTGCGGCAGCAGTTTACGGTAATCATCCTCAGTCACACATTCACGAATGCGATTCAGCATTGCGCATAAATATTTATATGGATCGACGTTATTAGCCTTGCAGGTTTCAATAAGAGAATAAAATATTGCACGGGCTTTTGCGCCCGCAGGGCTGCCCATGAAGAGCCAGTTCTTGCGGCCAAGTGCAAAGGGTCGAATGGCATTTTCGATCAGGTTATTATCGATCTCAATGCGGCCGTCTTTCAGATAATTGTTTAATTCAGCCCAATGATTCAAACAATAACGTATCGCTTTGCCGATTTTGCCCTGCTCCGATGTTTTTGTTAGATGATGATCGAGCCAGATTTTAAAGGCATCGAGCATCGGTTTTGATTGTTCCTGCCTGAGTTCATGGCGAGCCTCGGCAGATAAATTATTTTCCCTGGTTATTTTTTCAACCTCATACAATTTCCGATAAAATTTGAGCGCATCTGATGCAAGTCCTGTGCCTTTATTTAATTTCGCTAGTTCAGCGAACGGCCGCCACGCATGTGCATGACACCCCACAGAAATAATATTCTTGTCATCATCTGTCCAGTTATAACCAGAGTAAGCATCTGTCTGTAAGTACCCTTTGAAATCCCTGAGAAATTGCTGCGCATGATATCCTCCACGTGTTTCCTGATATTCATAAACAATGCCTAGCCTTTCTCCACCGCCACGATAACACCACATATATGAGTTGTTTCGATTGTCGCGGCCCACCTCATCCAGTACCTGTACTGTCGTTTCATCTGCCTGCGCATAATCATAAGCAAGAATGATTTTGCGAAGCTGATATGCCAGTGGTTCACACAACTCAGCCACCTTTAATATCCAGCCACACAAACTGCTTCTTGGCATGTCAATCTCCATCCGTTCCCAGATGGCTTCCTGCCGGTACAAGGGAAGATGATCGCAATATTTAGAGATAATGGTGTGGGCAACCAATTGCGGTGTGGCAATGCTCTTTGGCAGCAACAGCACTGGCATCGGTGCAATTTTTACATTTTCCTGGCATGGCTTGCAGGCATACTTTGGTCTGACATGCTGAATGACATTAATTTTTGCAGGAATGTATTTCAGTTGTTCACTGGTTTCCTCGCCAATGCGAACCAGCTGCTCACCACAGCCGCATGTTTTTTCTTCCTCGGATATATCGTGTACTATTACTTCGCGCGGAAGATAGGCTGGTAACTTTTTGCGGACAGGATGTTTCTTGCGAGCATAGGAATCAATCTGTACTTCTTCTTCACTGAGCTGATCTTTTATTTCTTCTGGTAACTCAATGCCTGCCTCATCAAAGAGATCGGGTTGCAACATATTTTTCTCTGATGAATGGGTAAAGCGCTGTTGCTTTGCTAGCCTGATTTCTTCAATCAGACGCGCATATTTCTCCTTGTACAGGGACAGCTCTGCCTTTGATTGTTCAATTATCTTTTCCTGATTTTCAAGTCTGGCAGCCAAATCAATAATGATTTTTTCGAGTGCTTCAGATGATCTGGGCAATGTTTTTGTGTTTATTTTCATGCAGAAAATATAGCAAATATCAGCTATTTTTTCGAGGTTTTTTAGCTAAAATGAGTAATATAATTTGCTTCAAATGCATCCCTTCTTGAGTATTTATCGCTCGCCAGCAGCCACTTGAAATGCTCCTGGCTCATCTCGATGCAGTCTTCTGATTTCTTCTGAAAAACAAATTTGCCTTTCTCCAGCCGGCGGTACCATAAGGTGAAGCAGTTTGCCTCATAATGCAGAGCCTTGAGTTTGTTTCCGCTTTTGCTGCGAAATAAAAACAGATGTCCATCTGCTGGATTCATTTTTAATACTTCCGCTACCAGCACACAAAGTGTATCAATCGACTTTCTCATATCAACTGGCTGCGTATAAAAATGGATTTTGATATCTTCTGGTATCAGCATGACAACAACACCATTATCCATTTTTTTGCCTGTGATGCGCTCAAGTCAGAAGGAAATATACATTGAAATCCATTTGGTAATGTAATACGAATATCTTTCAATACTGGTGGTTGCTTAATTGTAACAGGTGTAAATGATCCCATTTGCTGCTGCTTTGATTTTAACACGCTGCGGTAATAACCTAACTTAGCTGATGAAATATTTCGTTCTTTGCAAAATTGTGTTTGCGATAATCCACTTGCTTCTTGATCCTTAATGAGTGCTTGCCATTTTTCATGGCGTGTATTTTGTTCATTTTTATCCATCTTCTTACTCCTTTTAATTGTGAGAAGAAGATTGCAATAAAAATTTATTATTTAAAAGATGTGTTTTGCTAAACGCTTACGTATACCCAACGACCTTATTTGGGTTTGCAGCGTGGAGCTGGTTGCTTTCGAAATATCCCGCATCAATGGTTGCTCCATTTACACTGCTTGTACCAATATTTGGTATCTTAAGCTCAGCAATTTTTTTAGGCGAACCATTACAATCCTGGAAACTGCTTGCAGCAGCACTCGTGATTAGCGGGCTTTGTATAAATTTAGTAGTTCCCAGATTGATGATGAGAAATTCTATTCCAAAGGTTGCAGTATCGTAGATGAATTTTCTGCATACTGCAAAAAAATCACGAGTCTGTATGTTTTACGCGTAGCATTTCTATTTCTTTAGTAGGTATGTTGCGAGGGAGCTTATTTTTGATGGATCATTGTCCTTCACTGGCTGTGGAGCATCTTTTGTTATTGTTCCATCTTCATTCATCCATCCTAAGTCGACACATACCTTTCGACTTCTGTTATTTTCTTTAGCAGCGTGTTTAAGAATTTCAGCAAGGGTTTCACTACCAGTCAGTTCTGTGGAGCGGAAACACTGAAAAAATTGATCATCACGCTTGCCCTGATGGGCCTTATTAAAGAAAACTATACAGTCTCCTTCAGTTTCTAATTTAGCCTGATTGATTGTGCTATAAATAGGACTACACCCCATAAGCTCTCTTATCGAATTTACAACACTATAAAATAAGCTAGAAACATTGACGTTGTTTTTTGCGCTGGTACGCCCGAAATATGTTACATTTTTGCTGTATTTTTCTGATAGATAGCTGGCTAGATTTTCAGCTTCTTCATTGCTAACTACTTTTTTACTCAAGTCAGACTTTGTTGCTACAATAATAACAGGCGTATTTTCCTTGAGATAGTAATTTAAATTTTCCATCCAATATGAACCGATTCTTTCAAATGATTCGCGATTTGATTGGTCGAAAGCAATTACATATGCCATAGTGTTGCGATATTGATAGTCGCTGGATATCCTTGCTAATTTGTGCCCTGTTGCTTGATCGACTATCTGTAATTTAATTCCATTATCATGGGTTACTGCATGAAAATCACCCACCCCAGCTGTTGCAAAGAAACTTTCAGTATTTGTAAATGTTCCTTTACAATGCCGTATCGCAAGGGATGTTTTTCCGACTTCTGGATCACCTAAAAGAGCTATTCTATATGATGTTATGTTATGGAGCACAATTTTTCTCCTCATGGATAATTTTTCTTAGGATTTGTTGATAATTGGTAGTAACTACTTGTCTGACAAGCATAGCGTCGATGAGTGAAATCCGACAAATTAATCATTGTTAAAACAAATACTTAATGCCGATTGCCAAATTCAAACTATCTCTACTCTAGATTGTAGCATAGAAAAATTAAATATTTCTTAACAAATACTAAGATAAACACAATATAAAATGCCTATCTTCTCTCGTTGTGCATCTCTTAGTTTACTAAAAGGAAATAACCAACTTAGCATATTTGCTATAAGTCTATTGATAAACTGGAAAGCTTATAAGTAAACACATTGTAATTTTTCTGTAATGCAGTTGAAGGATCATATTTTTTCTAACTTAGAAACATCAAAAAATATTTTTTGATGCTGGGCCACAGGAATTGATTTACGAATTTCATTTAATTTCATAAGATCGATAGTCGAATAAATCACTCCGCTCTTAATTCCTTCTTGCTTGGAAACAATGCTACCCCAGGGCTCCACTATGATTGAATTACCATAAGTCTTTCGACCATTTGAATGAGTGCCGCCCTGACACGCGCCAATCACATAACAAAAATTTTCAACAGCCCTGCTCCTTGATAATAATTCCCAATGCGCTTCTCCTGTTTTTACGGTGAAAGCAGAGGGCAGTGCTATAATTTCTGCTCCTTTGTTAAAGAGGCATCTAAATAATTCAGGAAAACGCACATCATAGCAAACTGCCAATCCTAATTTTCCAAATGGAGTTTCGATTACAACAAGGTCGTTACCTGGTTCAGTTGTGTCAGATTCTTTATATATTTCTGTTTCTGACACTGTTACATCAAATAAATGAATTTTGTCATAACGAGCAACATTTATTCCATCATTGTTAAAAACTAGCGATGAAGCTCTTACTTTATTATTATTATCGCATTCAATAGGTATTGTGCCGCCAATAATCCATACATCATTTTTTTTCGCTTGATCAGATAGGAATGATTGAATAATACCCTTTCCCAAGGGCTCTCTAACGGTTACCTTATCGTTTGGATTTAAACCCATAATCGCAAACATTTCAGGTAAAACAATTAATTTAGCACCATTATTCGCTGCTTCTAGTATTAAACTAGATGCTGTTGATAAATTCTCTTCAACTAGGTGAGATGAGCACATCTGTATTGCAGCAACTTTATGCATATAACTTCAATCTCATCTTATTAATTATCATAGATATCGATGCCTTCTGCTTTTTTTAACCAGTCACAAATATAAATATTTACTGGTGTCATAACAGCTTCAAAAGCTACTTTATAAAAATAAGAAAAAGCAACAAAGGGTAGTATTTCTGTTGTAAAGTGTAAATTACCAAACCATGCAATAGTAGTTCCAATAATTTGAAGCGCTGCTTCGCCTACAGCAGTGGAGCTAATAAATCTAATCGCTAAATATTTTCCTTTAAAGTATTGCTTCAATTTAGATAACAGATAATTATTAACTAGATTTCCTGCTACAATTGCTGCTAACAATGCCAATAAATGCCTTGGTAACGCATTAAATATCGTATTGTATGAGCTTCCAATATTAGTAATTTCAGGGATGGGAAAGAATGTTGTAATCTTTAAATATCCAATGAAAATAATGACTATGGGCACTGATAAATAAATAAGTTGCTTGCCTTTCGAATATCCATAGACTTCAGTTGTGATATCTAATATAAAAAATGTAATAGGAATTGTCCAAGTGCCACCAGTTAAATAAATATTAAAATCACTAAATGGGATATGAAAGGGGAATAATCTTGCTGATACGATCAGAGATGTTAAGATGCAAGCCATATAGACCGTGCTTAGTAAGCGTTCACGCCACGCTGTCATGCCAGCATGCTTTTAGCTGGCATCCAGGGTTTTAGGTAACAGCTCACGCGGGAATGACAGGCCAAAGCAACGGCGGATGCCTGTGAAGAATATCCCACGTGATCTGTTACGGTTTTAGACAATTTCCTGGATGCCACCTCGCACAAAGAGCGTGCGGCTGGCATGACAGAGTCCTTGCAAATAGCGTTACATATTAGAGCGTGAACGTTTACCGTGCTTAACTTAATCCACCCTTATACATCTACATCAACTTAAGCAACCTAACGTCTATTCCGAATCGTCGTATTTTGCGCTGCTAATTGCTCCTTAACATCACCACCCGCATCCTTTGCAGTCTTTGCCGCCTTCCAGAAAGGATACAAGGTTACGTTTAAGTTGGTGAATCTTCTTGGTAGTGCTTTTACAGTCTTCTCTACATTTTGTTCAAAAAGGTTGGCAGGAAGAGAAGGGGAGATGTGAGAAGAAATCGGTTTGCGCACTTCTTCTTTTTTAGCTTTATACGCGAGGATATTTGGCTGAGTTTGCACTTTTACTTCTTCAGCATCATCGCTCACAGAACTAGATGACTCGGATAAAACAAGAGCATCTTCCTCGCTGCTAGAAGAACTAGAATGCGGTTTCACCTCTGCAATCACTTCATTCTTTACTTTTGGTAATTGAAGAAAAGCTTTTGCTCTGCGATAGGATTCAAGCAGATTGCGTGTTTGAATGGCTGCAATTTCTGCGTCTGCTGCTAGTTTTTGCGATTCAAGCAAAGCTTGAGCTGCTGTATCGCGTGTCTTTTTTACTTCCTCTGTCTCAGTACGAGCGGCAGCAATAGTTTGTTCTAAACTAGCTGCACGTTTTTGAGCGGCTCGCAGGTCTTTCTGATTAGCAGCAATAGCACTTTCTGTCTCTTTTACAGCTTGAGTATGTTGAAGTTTCTCATCGCCAGTTGCACTAATTTTTGCATCTAGACCAGGTGTTTGAAGCAGGACATACACTGGGTGCACAGATTTTCGATTATGTCTTGCTATTTGTTTGCCGACATTCTTGAAAACATCTGTTTTATCTGTATGTGCATTTTCGTAAACATGTTGTTTTTCATCCAAGACAAGCTTTAATCTTTCTAATTCTTTTTGATTTGTGACAATGCTCGACTGATGACTGCTGAGTTCAGTCTCTAAGGCATTCCCTTCTTTATGCAAGCGATCGACCATTCTTTTCTTATCTGCTAATTGCTTATCCAGATTTTCCACTTGCTTTCTTTGAGCTTTGCTTTGTAATTTGAGGCTGTGCGCTTGTGCTTGTAACTGCGCCGCTTTAATGATTAATTCATTTTCTAATACAGATTTGTGCTGCATCTTCATACTCCTCATTATTAGTTTGAATGATGAGGATGTTAAGCAGAAAGCGAGAAGATAGCAACTATAAATTAGGGAGGTTTGGGTTAAAAATAAGCATATAGGCTTATTTGGCGGGTATAGCAGTATGAATTAGATAGATTATAAAATTTATTATAATTGTCGTTGATAAGTTGACAAAATAATATGCAATTATGTGAGATAAGACTTATATAAAACGAGGCCATTGGTTCATAAAAAACAATGAAGGTGAATTCCTTTTGTAGAATCTTTAGTGGTAGGGCCCGCATCCTTACGTTCATACTGCGTACTAAAATTTAAGACGGTTGTATCCTGAGGAAGTAAAACAACCGGATGCGATGACATTCGAGTCAATGTGGCTTCAAGATGAGTCGATTGTATTTTCTCAGGAGTGACTTGCTCATTATCAAAGAATCTGTATGCAGCCTTCGTTTCTGCTGCCCCATTACAAGCCGCTGGAATACTATCAGTGGGATTATTACTCAATTGTGCTAGCACTTTTTTTGCTCGTTTCTCTAAACGTTTATCGCCAATCGTAAGTGTAGCAAATTCTTTATTTATCCATTCCATAAATTCTCGTCCTTATTAACTTCAGGACGAGATTGTAATCATTTTTTAGTTTTTTTCGACAAACTTGTGGGTAATGATATGGTACAGTCACTAGTCATATTACTCTAAGCTAACTTGACTAGTGATTGTTCTTGACCCCTTCTATTCTTTAATCCGCATATCTCATATTATACCCATAACACGCAGTCAATGATAACAACCCCAACAAGCCACAAATAAACCACAGCATATTCGCGCCAAATTGCTGGTAAATATGGCCGCCAACAGCTGGGCCCAAAACGCGGCTGCTTGCATAAACCATTCGATAAGTACCTAAAGCGTAGCCCTTCTTTTTTTCGAGACCATTTTGATAACAGACAAATTGTGCCACAGAAAAAAATAATATTTCTCCAAGCGTATAAACTAGGCAGGAGAGAATAGCCAATGAAAAGATAAAGGAAAAACTCAGCATCAATCTAGCAAAGCCTAATAAGAAAGCACCTATTCCAATCATCAATATTTTATTTTTCGTATGAAGTAGATTGATAATGGATGCTTGAAAAATTACAACTAAAAATGAATTCAAGGTGAATAAAATGCTGATAGCTTTTAGTCCTAAATCAGGAAATGATTTTTGAATGTAAATGGAATAAGTTGTGCTCGCTTGAAAAACAATTAGGCCAGTAAAAAATAGGCAGGCTAATACGAGATAGATTAGTTTTTTATTTTTTATTGCGTCATCAGGCGTTTTTGCGGTATTTTCGATGACATGATGAATATGAGAAGGGTTGATCTCTTGTTCAATTAAATAAAAATAAATGGCAGATAGAAATAACAATGAACCAGAAAGTGCAAGGATACTTTTAAAGCTATAATTAGCCATTAAACCAACGACGATAGCGGATAGTCCCAGTCCTAAGTTTGAGGCAACACTGAGTAGGTTGATTGCCTTTAATCTTTCTTCTTGATGATGGCATTGTGCAAGTACCCATAAATGATTAGAAGTTATGAATCCATAAGAGGCTGTGCCCATTGTAAATAAAGCAATAATTAACAAGTTAACTATATGCAGTTTGGTAAGCATCAAAAAAACGATGGATAGAATCAGTAAACAAGCACTTGATACAGTTCGTGGTGAAATTTTATCGGATAAGAATCCACCCATTAAGGCGCCGATGATAGCGCCTAATCCATAGAAAGACATGATGACGCCAGCTGTGGTGATATTAATGTGATACACGTTAACAAAATAAATGGGAAGAAAGTAATAAACGCCCATCAAAGTCGATTCGACAAAATTTAAAATAATTCCCTGCCAACAAGCGAGGGATAGGCCTAAATAGCTTGAAACATAGCCTTTGATTGCGGAAGAGAGATAGGCTGTCATATGTTATCCTTTTTATGGTATTTCTCTAATATGCTTGGATCACAGGTTTTTTTGCCGATGGAGGGGTATGTAGCGTAGAAGAAATTTCTCGATGCTGGGTTCGAAGCCTGGGTTTTGAGCAGGTGGTGATTGTAATCTTGATTTAAATAATTTTCCAGTCGTTTAATAGCGATTTTGTCATATTTTTATGTGCCGGACTTTGCATCGTGTTGTTAAAATAAATTCATTAATTGTACAATGGCAGTGTGAACAAGGATAACCCATGAAGCTAATTCAACTCACTGACACCCACCTATTCTCCAACGACGAGCAAGAACTCTTTGGCGTCAAAAGCAATCTTAAATTTAAAGAAGTCATAAATAAAATAATCGCCGAAGAGATCAATGATACAGATATGATTTTTTTAACTGGAGATATCTCGCAAGATGAAACGATTGAGTCATATCAAAAAATTGCAGATCATCTTTCTAGCTTAAATATTCCTATCTACTGGATACCAGGCAATCATGATGATCTCATAAGAATGGAAACTGTTTTTCAAAACACAGCGAATTTTAATTATCATCGGCATTTATCTTTGCCTGAGTGGCAATTCATTTTTCTTAATACAAAGGTAGAAGGAAGGGGAGATGGCTTATTATCTCAATCGGAATTAGCTTTGTTAACGAGTGAGCTAGTGTCATCTTCTCCTCATAAAAAAATTGCTATTGTGATGCATCATCATCCAGCACCTGTGGGAACGCCCCTTATTGACCATTATATTTTAGAAAACGCAGATGAGTTTTGGAATATAGTGAGGGGAACAAAGGTGGAGCTTATTATTTGCGGCCATGTTCATGGCGATTATCGCTTTAAACACAATGATATTATGATTGAGTCATCACCGGCAACTTGTATGCAATGGGAAAAAGGCAGCAGCGAATTGAAAATAGATACAAGCATTGGCTATAAGATTTATTATTTTGATGAAAATGGCTATAGAGTAATAGTTAAAATGTGGTGAAAAAAATTAAGTTTGCGAATCATCGATAATCACATGCTGTTTAATTGCGAATCCTTCTAGTTCCTTCATGTATTCATCCAGACTTATTATTCCAACACAGGGCATAGCACCGCTCGCATACAATTTTGCTTGCATGATTTTTTTGCTGAGAAGAATGGCCGGTACGCAAGGTATCTGTGGGCCATCATTATTCTTTGCGATAATAAACCATTTAATTTCAATATTTTTTCCTGTCCGGTCTTTTCCTTCCATTAACCTATTAGGTGGCAGGCTACGGAAGCTGTGACAAGGTGTCACTTTAAGTTGATATAAGCCATGCATGCTTCTGTAAAAGAAGGCAGACAATACCAGTTTCCAGATATTCCCTAATCTTCATGGATTACTCTCCGCCTCATTCAAGCTGCAGACTATCGATAACAGCCGGTTATAATTACCATTTGATCAACCAAACATGCCCAGAAAATCCTGTAAATGACTAATATTGAATAAAATCCATGCAACAGCGAACATCAATATTATTGTCATAAAAAGGCGACCCATTCGCGAAGTAAGAAAAACACATTTTCCATTTTTATTGAATTTATCAACCATATATTGCTGTACACGCGGCGAGAATTTGCGAAATGCTGCCGGAAGTGAATCGGATGTTAGAGGATTCTTGCCACGATAAGTATACTCTTTTGTATATGCGTAATTCCTGATTTGAAATAATCCTCCCGTACCATCCACATCGGTTGGCTCAACAGATTGCCTGCTTAAATTTAGTGGGCTAAGCATCAGCAACACGATAATAATTGTTAACGCAAAACCAGCCAGAAGAATGTTATTATAATTGTACTGTTTATCCAGAACCACATAACTGGGTGCAAAGGGATCATACCAACAGGGAATTGTTGCATTAACTATATAACGATCCAATAAAATATTTGCATAAATACTTGTGTTTGTAGAAGGATAAATACGTGATGCTGATGTCCATGTATGATAAACTTTCTGATTCACAGTGTAGCTGACATCAACAATGGGATCGTAACGCTTTCTCGATAGCAATCCATACTCTATCTTTTTGCCAAGCACGACACACTGTGTTTCCTGATATTTCATATTTACGCGCACATCATTATAAATCCCAGGCAAGGCAATTATTAAAAAAAACGCTATAACCAAGCCCAATGTCGCTTTCATTTTTATATCCATTTTTTCCTTCCCTGTAGTTTTCCATAAATTAATTTTTCATGTGCTAATCTTATAGATTAATGAATAAGCACACCAATCCACAACAATTCCCGCCAAATAAATGAATCTCCAGTTTAGGTACGGGTTCAGGTACTGAAGCTGCGTGTTATCACCACTTTGGCTTATGGGGATGATAACCATATTCCGGTTTATACCGTAATATGAGCGACATTTTTTGTAGGCTTATAACGCACAATATTATCACCTTTGTAAAATGGTATGAATGTAATCCATTATGATTCTCAAACTGGGTTGCAGAGAATTCTTGCTTTATGTACTGATTGTAGGTCTTATGATTTGCCTCATGAAATTTTAGAAAATGCTCCATTATTTAAGGAAACATTGATGAAGATCTTCTCTCTGGTTTAATAGTAACCTTCTGAAGACTCGACATCATTACCATATCTATTGACCCACCAAAACTTCCTCTGCCCAACTACTAAAAAGCGCTTTCAACAAAGGTGAAATAAATACCAAAAGCAGGCATATCGCAAACATGAGCACCGCTATATTCATATACATATGAGTATAAACAGAAACACCTTTTGCGGGATAATCAAACGCAGAAATCATTGAACCGAGATAAGCAGAAAGCGCGCTGGAAAGATAAGACATTCCCATTAACATTCCTTTAATACGGACAGGTGAATATTGACTCACGGCGGATAGATGTGTTGGAAAGATGCATACAACACTCATACCTAAGATTAAATTGGCGGCAATTAAACCTGGCAAAGTATAGATATTGCTTGAAAATACCCAGGCAAAAATAGCAAAACTCATTGCAGCGAATAGATGACCCAAGCCAATTTTAAAAAGAATGGAGGGCGCAAAATATTTTCGACTTAAGTACGTCCATAATTTTGCAGAAATGGGTAATAATAAAAAAGCAAATAAAGTTTCAAGTGAGGCGAAGATGGTTGAAGGGATGGTCCATCCAAATAATTGCAAATGAAAATTTCTTTCAATGCCAATCACCAAGGAGCCATTCACTTGCATGCTTGCTGCATAATAGCTGATTAATAGCAAATCTAATAAGATTAATCCAAGAATTTGCTTTGCATCTATTCTTGATCCGCGAAGTGCAATCAATGTAAGAGCAAGAACAGCAATAAGAGAAATAAGTGCGAGAATGCTGTTACTTAATATCGGATAGATAAAAATTAAACTAGCCATTCCTACCGTGATCAATAATCCGAGATAAAAAAGATGATGGGTTGTGATCTTGCCAAGCCATTTTTTCATGAGCAATTCGGATTGTTTGGGCAGGCTTTCATATGAAATTTTCTGACGATAAAATAAAAATATCATCAAGCTTAGCAAATTACCGAAAGCACTTAATAGAAAGCTGATGTGCCAACCATAATGCATAATTAATATGCCAAAAACGGCGGGGCCCAAGGTGGCACCTAAAACAATGCCCATGAAGAAGGTAGAATAGGCATTATCTATTCGCGGATCTTGTGGTTTATATAGCATGCCTACCAAGCTACTGAGATTTCCTTTAAATAGCCCGATGCCACAAAGTGTGAGAGACACACCTAAATTAAGCCCAAGTAGAGAAGAAAAACCTAAGAGGCAATTTCCTGCTATTATCATAATCAAACCAATTATGACAGAGCGTTCAAATCCTAAAATTCGATCTGCAATAATGCCGCCAAAAATGGGCGTTATCTGACTTAATGCATTGTAAGCACCCCAAGCAGCATAAGCCTTGGCATCAGAGAAAAAATAATTTTTAGTGAGATAGAGGATGAGTATTGTCAGCGTGCCGCAAAAACTAAATCGATCAAAAAATTCTGCAAACGTGAATATCAATAATCCATAGGGGTGTTTGCTATTTATCTTATGCTGCTTGTTATTTTCTACCATATCCATTGATCCAGTGTTTTAGTAATGAGAATAAATAAATTCGGGGTGGTCGTGGGTTTGATGATGTTGAGCACAATTTGAGAGGGTGATTAGTGGAGCAGGAGAGCGAATATATCTTAATTAGATTGAAAATGGAAGTAGTTCTCCATAAATTCTGGGTGGCTAAAAAGTTGTACACCGGCATGATTATGCTATGATTCTATAACACCCGCCACGCTCGTCATTTTTTCCTAAAAGGAGCATTTCTAAAAATGTTAAGTCCAATAACTTGGCTTCGAAAAAGCACGGTTTTTATTTTATTTTTCCTAATATCTCATGTCACTTTTGCCTTGCATTATTCGTATGAAAAAAATGAAAGTGACAAACAGATAACACATATCATTGTTCTCAATCCAAAAAACTATGAAATTGAGTTGGTAAGAGCAAATAACAATAGTGGACGAGAAACTGTTCTAGCTATTGCGAATCGCTATAAGGCTGACATTGCAATTAATGGAGGTTTTTTTGGAAAAGATGGCATGCCAAGTGGTAGCTTGATTATTAATGGTCATGTATATCACATAAAAAATATGAAACAAGCACTTCTTATCAAGAAAAATAAAACGCTTTCTATTTTGCAAGCTAATCCCACAAAATATGTTACAGACAATGTATCCATTGTTTCAGGTATTCCACTTTTAATAAATCAGGGTCAGCTCTCTCGAGAACTTAAAAACAAAAAAAGTGATTTTTATCTAGGACAGCACGCACGTACTGCATTAGGAATAAAATCAAATGGATTAATTGTAATTGTAGTGGCGGAACAGTCAGTCGAAATGAAAGGATTAACTATACTGGAGTTGGCACAATTAATGAAAAAATTGGGATGTCAGTATGCAATTAATCTGGATGGCGGCGGTTCTTCTACACTTTTTATTCATGGCAAAGTAGTTAATCAACCAATGGGCGATATGGATGAAGGAAATGGACAACTAACTATTCGCCCTGTTTCGGATGCAATTATTTTTAAAGAAATATAGAGCGGTAATGACTATGTTGATTTTAATCAATGGGGTGTTTTCCCCTGGTTGATTGAGGCATTTTTTTGAATATGATAGAATGCAAAAATTATTAATAATATAAATACACGAGGAGAATATGGAAGCCAGAAAAAGCATTGAAAATCAAGAAGCTGCATTAATCACGCTTCATATACCCGTCTATGTTGTTCGGCCAGGCTATGCTTGTGAACTTCAATATGGTGACAATTGTTTTATTAGAATAACTGATGAAGCACTTTTTGATGCTCGCAATTTTTTAACTGCGATTCATGAAGCGGGCAAGGCGAAAATTTTAGCAAAAAAAGCGCCTTTAACTTCCGTTGAGCATGTCGGATCTTATTTTGGTGGCGTTCCTGAACATCATAAGTCGTGGTATTGGTTTACATCGCTAGTGGGCTGTTATGACTTGGCTATGAACATGGATCGCTCTCGTGTCTATTCTGATAAAGATAGGGGTGGCAGGGGTGGTCTTGCTTTTCATTTGCAAGATCAAGAACAATTATCACGAAAACAACTGGTCAGTATTAACCGAATGGTCATATTGCCTGTGTATCAATATCGTTGTCATCATTTTGTTCCTCATCTAATCGAAGATAGTGAAATTGCCATTATTCGTCTTAGTCCAAACCCGACTGAGCTGCATTTTAAAATGTCGTGTATGGATTCTCCTTCGCCCTTACCTGATTGTTCTCAAAGTCTGTTAGGGGAGTTTGATCACGGTATCACATTTAACTCATGTAAGCAGATTAATTTGGCTAAAAAAGGGCATTTGTTACTCGAATTTGCTGAACTAGAACGCAAAATAGTGGATCTGGTAAGTCAAGATTATCCAACATTTGTGGTGCACCCTGCTTATCGAGTTTATCCTTTGGAAATCGATGTTAGACACAAATTTACTTTCGAAGAAATTGCAATTTACATTCTTCTTTTTGATAAATTAAATGAATCAGGTCTAGTAAAAGATATTACATTTTCAATTTTTAATTTCGTACTTCAGTTGTTTGATCGGGAAAATATGGAACTTGAGGATTATAAAACAAAATTTTTTGAACTGCCTCGTATCGAACAGAATAATAGCGAGTGTTCGAAATTCGCGAGCGTATTAAAATCACAGCAGGCATTATTTCAGCTTCGATGTGAAAAGGAAGGAAGATCCAGCACAACTATTTCAACTTCTTCTGTGAGTCTGTGGAAGGATGTCGAGAGGAAATGCGGTGATTTTACTTTTCAAGATAAAGAAAAAACACTAGCGAAATTTATCAACCTAGCTAATGCTCTGCAAAATGGAAAAGCCACCCAAGCTGCTTTAATGGAAGCCATGATTTCACCAAGAGATTTTGAAGTATTACGTGATAAAAAATTGGGGAATGCGGTGAGGGAATTTACTTCGTTTATTGGTGGGTTAGAAGAGCAAATGCGAGAGAGTTTGCGGAGGACGATGTAAGAAGCGGGTCAGGTATGTGGCGCTGCAAGCTTAATCCCATCAAACTTGCCAAGCGCCGTCTTTATACGCAATCACTTCATCAAGATAAACCAATTCTGTAATTGCAAATACATCGACATGATGCCAAGCATCATTACGTTTGATCTGCGGTTTTTTGTAAACACTGTGTTTAGCGCCAAGCGATAAATGAATGCCGCACATACGTTCATAAGTACCGATATCACATACTCTGCGGTCTTGGGTGAATGCACGATTCATACCAAATCCTAGTTCACGCAGCCATATTTCACCTTCATCAGCACGGATGTTGCTAAGCACCATGTCAAACTCTGGTGTGGAACCAAGCACATCGATGACGCGTCCTTTGCGGATGATAAGCGTGATGGGATTGTCAGGTTGATTAACCTGAAATGAAGTGTCACCAAAAACAAAAATACGAACGCGGCCGTTGACAGTTTCTAAATCTTGCGCTTCAGTAAAAACTTCCCCAATGGGAAATTGTCCGCCAATATTTTTCATACCCGTGTAATCACCGATGTTAAGTTTGGCAGGTTCAAGCGGACCGCTAAAAGTGAGGTGTTCACCGCCACTATCCAAGACGGCGCTGTTTGCTGTGTCGATTAATTTTTTGAGTGCATTACCTGTGCCGCGATAATAAAGAGAATCGTAAGCTAAGGAATCAACGTAATAAAGTAATTGTTCATCAATCATGCGGGCAAGATGAGGATGTTCAATTACTTTTAATGACTTCTCAAAAAGTTCGATGCGAATACGAAAAACACCAAGCCGAAAACTCGTGGACTGAATGAAGACCACCAAATCTGAAGGTTTTAAGCTGTCTAATGTCGCTAGGATGTCAGGCGAGGAAGTGGAATCAAAGTCGATGAATTTAGCGTCTGGTAGACAGCGGCGATAAGCTGCTGTTAGCACCAGGGCAAGTGGAGATTGCTTGTCGAAGACGACTAATGCTGCTTGTTTGGGTGTATGCATAAACACGAGCGACAAAATCTCTGAAATATGCTGGGCGGCTTTATTGATCATGGCTTGGTCAGTGAATGTTTCTGTTGCGCATGGTTTATCGGGGTGTTCAATGTTTTTGGTCATATATTTTATTTGATTAATAATAGTAAGCGGTGGAAGGAATGCTTAGATTTTAGCAAAATATGGCGGGGATTTCCATCTTAATAATCATTGCCAAACAACACAAATTCTGCTCTTATAAAATATCCCTACAATCGACGCAAATTAAAAACTTAAACATTAAATAAATTCTTAAAAAGGAAATGATAATGGAAATTTTATGTATATCTCACGCCAATTATGAAGGGCCAGGTTACATTGAAACATGGGCTAATAAAAAAAATCATGTCATCCGGAAAGTGAACCCCTATCGCGGAGAAACCTTGCCAAAAATAGATGAATTCGATTTTATTGTTATTATGGGCGGCCCACAATCGATGCTTCAAATAGAAAATGCTCCCTACTTAGCAGATGAAATTGAATTTATCAAAGAAGCTTTAAAATTGAATAAGTGCATTTTGGGGATATGCTTGGGCGCGCAGTTGCTTGCTGAAGCTTTGGGAGCCAAAACTGAGCCTAGCCCTCATAAAGAAGTGGGAATGTATTTGATTGAGTTGCTTGATGCAGCAAAAGATGACCCTGTTCTCCAGCATTTTCCTCATAAATTTGAAGCGATGCATTGGCATTATGATATGCCGGGTTTGCCAGAAGGCGCGGTTTTATTGGCGAAAAGTGAAGGCTGTCCGCGTCAAGCATTTCGCTATGGTGATAGGGTATATGGATTGCAATTTCATTTTGAAGTAACAGAATATTTGTTAGATGGCATGGTTGATAATTGTGTCAGTGATCTTATTGGGGAAGGACAATATATAAGACCAGTAAGAGAAATTCTTGAAACAGATTGTTCGGAGATAAATTTAAAATTGGAAAGTGTTTTAGAGTATTTAGCAAATTTGCCGAATGACACAAATACTGCAGAGTTTAAAAAAGGGGAAATTGTTGCTTGATAATGTTTTCCACGAGAATAGCCTATCATTATTTGGAGTGGGGGGATTTGAACCGCCGACCTTGCCCATGTATTTAGGGCATGCTCTACCACTGAGCTACACTCCATTATTTCCATATGGATCAGTGCCTAAGTTCGAATGACAATTAGCAATAAAACCGTTTGAGAAATAGCGTTGGTACAGATTGCAAAATACTATAAAACGGACTCATCGCATCATTATCTGCGCCAAGCACCACGCAATTTTTCATTGTCTTTGCAATCATCCATCCTAATACCGCATATTCAGCGCCTTGACTCATTAGCTGGGGAAGATGATCTGACAATGATTTCTCTCCATACCAGCGATCGTAAAGATTCTTGCGCTTAGCTACGATTTTTAATAGTTTTTCGCTTGTCAATTCGGATGCGCCAAAGTTACCTGTATTTAATTGATTTGTAAACTGGCGATAGATATCCAACCAATGATGATATCCCCCAAGCATATCGCTTATCATTTGCACATCCATTGGAATTACACTGGCGCTTTCAAACGCTTGTTTGCTTTTTGTGACACGTTCTAAAAATGTTTCTCGTGTGATATTTAATCTAGCTAAATTAGCATCCGAATAAGCCTCAAAATCTCCAATTCCAATAACTGCATTTACCTTCAATCCTAAATGAGTTAATGCCTCAATAAGGATTGGAATTGCAGTGAGAATACGTTGAGCAATTAATCCTAAGCCTGATCCAAGTGATTTGAAGGTATGTCGATAGGGGCAAGCTGGGTTATCTGTTGCTTCAACTGAATAATCTGGGCAGATAGGCGAAAAAATAGTTAAGGTTTCTTGATTCAGACCCGCGCAAATCCAATTTACTATTTTTTCCATGGCTTTTTCATCAGGATAAATCACATCAATTTTATTAAAAACATCGGATAGAATACGTGATACTTCTTTCGATAATATTTTTGTGCAGCGATATTTTTTATCTAACAAGGAATCACTTATTTCATCTAATTTGCAAAATAATAAGGATGCTAATGATAATCTAAGGCCATGGATACGCGGCGTATTCATATATATTTTACCAGTTCCTTGAATTTCCCAGGAAAATTCAGGGAGTCGATTTTTGATGAGGTGATATAAAATAAAGTTTCTGGGATAGGGGGCATTGTTTAGTTCTTTAGATTTTTGTGCGTATTGTTCTTTGTAAAGTTCAAATTGTTTTTGATCGATAGTGCGGGGCCATTCTGGGTGCATGGGAAGATTATTTTCGATGGCGTGGAGGAGTTGGCGTCCTAGGCGGCGTGGGATGAGATTGTGTGAGTGGATGATTTTTTTTGCGGTGGATTTTTGCATGGGTGTTTTTTCCTTGGGGCGGCGTTTTTCACTTTTATTAAGTAACTGATTGATAATAAATAATTATCTCAATGTGATTTTTCTGTAGGCCCCAAAGTCTCTGTATTGGCAGGGGATTGAATGGAGGTCCAATTTCTCTCATCTATTCTCAATTCGCGATTCGCGAATAGCAAATGGATATGCTATACTAGTAATATCTAGCCAAAGCTGAGGTTCAAACTATGCTAAAGCCGCAGGATATAGTGATACTTTTAAAAATATTGTCAACCATGACTTTATCAAAAGATGGTTCTGAAATATTATCTCAAAATAGGCTCGCAGCTTTTTTGTGTATGAGTGCCTCAGAGGTTAATGCAGGTATAAAAAGGTTGGTTTTGGCTGGCTTGCTTAGTCCTGTTATTACTGATGACCCCAAAAATAAAATAGTGTTTAAGCCAAACAAAAAAGCTTGTGAAGAATGCTTGGTTTCAGGGGTAAAGTATTTTTTCCCAGTGCAGCTTGGTGCTTATTCGCGAGGCATTGCAACAAGTTATGCTGCTCCAATATTAGAAGAACATCTCATTTTGGGAGATGACCCTATTCCTGTATGGCCTTATGGGGATGGTGACAAGAGAGGGTTAGCCTTGGAGCCTCTTTATAGCTCTGTACCTAAATCACTTGCGCAATTTCCAGATCAACTATTTTACGAATTACTGGTTTTAGTTGATGCAATACGAAGTGGGCGCGCACGTGAAAGAAATATAGCAATTCAGTTATTAAAGGAAAAATTGTATGGTGAATCACAGGGGCGAAAGAGCCACAGCGAACCTAAGAATGCTAGAGTTCGTAGCTAGAAAATTAGGACCACTTAATGAGGAGGTAGTATATTTAGGCGGATGTTCCACGGCCTTGTTTATGACGGACTCGTTATTGTTAGACGTGCGACCGACCAAAGATGTCGATTGTATAGTTGATATTGTTTCAAGGTCTCAGTATTACAAATTTTCTAAAAAATTAGAAAAACAGGGTTTCAAACAATCAATGAATGAATTAGTGATATGTCGTTGGCGTTATGACGATGTGATTTTAGATGTTATGCCTACAGATGAGGAAATTTTAACTTTTGGTAACCGTTGGTATAAAGAAGCTATTACAAAACCAATTTTGCATCAATTAGCAGATGACCTTATTGTTAAATCAGTAACGGCGCCGTATTTATTGGCAACAAAAATTGAAGCGTTTCATGCTAGGGGAAATAGAGATTTTTTAGCGAGTCATGATTTTGAAGATATTATTAATGTTATTTCGGGTCGAGTAGAGATAACTGACGAAGTTAATTTAGAGAATGAAAAATTGAGGAATCATCTTAAGAGTTTTTTTGAGAAAATGCTAAATGATGATGAGTTTATTACTGCATTACCAGCACATATAAATGAAGGCCCTGCAACTGAACAAAGACTTGCAACTGTGACTAGTAGGATTAGAAAAATAGCAGGAAAATAATTTATGAAATTAGCTTGGTTGACTGATATTCATCTTAACTTTATTGATGATGTTGCGCGTCAAAAATTTTATCAAGAAATTATTAATACAGGATGTGATGGTGTATTAATTAGTGGCGATATTGCAGAAGCTCCATGCTTAGTAGATATACTAAATGAGATGGCTGAATACATCGAAAAGCCAATTTACTTCGTCTTAGGTAATCATGACTATTACAGAGGTCAAATCCAAGAAGTGCATGACGAAATGGCAGAATTAACCAAAAAAAACGATAAGTTATTTTGGTTGCCAGCTTCAGGAATGCAAAAATTAGATAATAATACATTCTTAATTGGGCAAGATGGATGGGCTGATGGTCGTTTGGGCGATTATCAAAATAGTCGAGTTGTGCTCAATGACAGCAGAATGATTGCTGATTTATTCCAAGAAAAAATTCTGGGTAAATATCAATTGCTAGAAAAGATGCAGCAATTAGCTGATGCAGATGCCGTGAAATTACAAAATGATTTAAAGCAGGTGGTTAGCCAAAATCCTAAGAAAATAATTGTACTGACGCATGTGCCACCTTTTAAAGAAGCTTGTTTGCACGAAGGTACAATAAGTGGAGATGATTGGCTGCCTTATTTTAGTTCGAAAGTAATTGGCGATGTATTGACCACCGTTGCGGAACAAAATCCAGAAATTGAATTTTTAGTGTTATGTGGTCATACGCATAGCACAGGAAATGTTTGCCATGGTAATTTGACTGTTGAGGTTGGTAAAGCTGAATATTGTAAACCAGAGATACAAAAACACATACAATTTTGATGGGCTCACAAATGAGATATCTTAAAAAATATTTAAGAAAAATTATCGGGATAACTGTCATAGGAGGAAAATTATTTCATAGTCTTTTTGCTTTAATTGGAGTAATTTTTACAATTTATGTTGGCTGGAAAAATTTTAATTTATCTGATCTGACAAGACTACAGAATTACGAGATAGGAAATAAAAATATTTCACTTACGGAAAATAAAATAAAAAATGAAGAATTTCAAGAAAACCTAAAAAATCTTTCTTCTGATAATTTGCTTATTAGAATAGGGGCAATTTCAATTTTGGAAAATATTGCAAGAAATTATCCTTTAGAATATTACTGGCCTACGGTACATGTATTTACTTCTTACATAAGGCATCATTGTGATAAACGGTTGGTTGCTAAAGCTTGCCATGGAGATGATATTCAGGAAGTGATTGGTTTTCTTTCTGAGGGAGAGCATGATATACCTCATAAAATGTCGGATAAGGTTGATTTATCAAATGTCATGTTAAGCAATATTGACTTCAGTTCTGGGAAGCTTCGATTTTCAAACTTTCAAGGAGTAATTCTTAATGAAATAAATTTTTCTGGAACTAACTTGTCAAATGCAAATTTTAAAGAAGCCATTATTTATAACTCATGGTTTTCAAACTCAGATCTTCATAATGTTAATTTTTCTAATGCCAGTATTAAAAATGTTAATTTTTTTGCTTCCAACTTGGAATATGCTCAATTTAGCGGGGTGTCTTTTAAATTTGAAAAAGATTTTCCATTTATGCAATTTCTGGAATCGAATGTTAAACATGTTAGTTTTTGCACGGGCTATGATCTAAAAACTAATAGGTTAATACATAAATGTGCCTCAGGCTTAGTTTGTCATTCTTTAAGGTCATTAAAACTATATGATACTGTTGAGCTGCCAAGTTATCTTTTAAAGTGTGGATATAAAATAGAGCCAGATCCCTTCCGTGCGGAAATTCGAAAGGCTTTTAATGAATATCACACTTCTGGAAATCCAAAGAATTTGTATGATTTACTTGCAAATTCAGGTCCTGCAGGAAGACTTATATATTATCATAGGGGGCGGGAATAACATCGAGATTTTTGTTCGTCTTTTTGGCCATATTATCCATTTTTTATGTGAAAATTGTACCCCTTCGTGTACCCCGTGAACTTGGTACTGGCGGGGGAATTGAACTGGGGTCCTAGCATTCGCTGTTCGCGAACAGATGGCTTTTTAAGCTGCTTGAAAGATACATAAGCTTTGGCATAAATGCCGTAGCCAATTTTAACTAATTCGCCCATTTCTACAAGGTCTTTAAAACAGCGGCTGATTTGACGTGAGCTGCCCATGTCTTCGATATCCTCGCGTACGATGACATTACCAGAAATTTGCTGTTTAATTCTAGCTAATACCTTGAATTTTAGGCTTTTTTGGTAATAATTTTTAGTCACAACAGATACTCCTAAACCGCCAAATATGGACAATTTTACTTAGTATAGCGCAGATAGTTGATCACAATTCATAGGCTCTCAGATGCCAAGGGGAATTGAGCAGAACTAGTAGCAGTGCTAGAATGTAACATCAATTGTTCACTGATTATAAAAAAATGAAATCTATAAAATTTCCTCCACTCAACCAAAGCAGTTTCTCTAAATCATCCAGCAATAATAAGGAAGCATATCTATTGTTCCCCGGTTTTCCAGGCACTCAAGGAAAAAATGAAGATATAGCAGAAGCAATATTTAAAAAAACTCAACTGGAAACTTTTGTAATCCACTATACGGGGCTAACAACAAATCCAGGTCCTGACGAAACTTTTGATTTTTTGAAATCCGTTGATGAGTCGATTCAATTCGTGAAGTCGTTATTGGTGCAATATGAAAAACTGCATTTAGTGGGGCATAGTTGGGGTGGCTTGATAGCTCTCAATATATTTAGTAAGGTATTTACATCAGAACAACGTGGAAAACTTATTTTGCTCGCGCCCTTCACGGAATTTCCAAAAGATGGTTCCGTTGAAAATTGGTTAATTCCTATGGCAACAAAGCAAGAGCATTTTCGGTTTTCATATAAAAACCCTGAAGATGTGAGAAATAATTTTTTTGCGGTTGAAAAGACTTATTCACCTCGAGATCATTTAGATCAGCTAAAAATACAGGATGAGCAGATCACCCTCATTGAAGCAATAAATGACCCTGATGTTTCTAATTATTCGACTGATTCGCTTTACCAAATATTGAATCGGCAGGGAAAAATTCAACGTTTTCATCTTCAAGATGATCACTGCTTTATCGGTGACAGATTAGCAATTATCAACACGGTATTAGCTGCAATTGAAAAATCAAAGACCTGTAGCTGATGCGATCATAATAAAATGGTATTTTACTTTACGCTTTTATTTGGCGCATAAAATATTTTTGTAAAAATGCTCCAAGAAATTTAACGAGGTAATATAATGATCAAGAAAATGAGATTAATCTTTGTTTCATTGTTTATTGCAATGCTGCTAGTAGAGCCGTCGATAGCTGAATTATTAATACATGGTACAATTAGAGAAAGAAATAAAAACTATCCTATGTATTTTGATTATTCTATCCCTAAAAAAGGTGAAAATAGTTTTCCCACAAAAAAATATTATAGATACATAATATATGCCTATGATCTTAAATATGACGATAGTGTTTCGTCAGAGAATAGAAAATATAATCTGGATGATTATCGGGGAATTATCGAAACCAATCTCGATTTAATATCGTCTAACGAGAAAACTAAAACTTACAAATATAAATTATCGATGAAAGTATTATCTTTAGGCTATATTGGGTCTTGTATTAATACATATAAGTGCGAGACAGGCGGCGATGATTTTCCAGGGACAGTAAAATTGGACGATGGATCACCAGCTGTATTTTTTATTGAAGTCACTGTCGGACAGGATAAAAAGGGTC
>Ga0207082_1025_pt1 | contig 36208 bp, 25 predicted proteins | sample Alteio_BWMinHeat_56_FD_153588 | JGI IMG/M metagenome (GOLD analysis project Ga0207082, IMG submission 153588) | Enriched cells from forest soil in Barre Woods Harvard Forest LTER site, Petersham, Massachusetts, United States -... | ecosystem: Environmental > Terrestrial > Soil > Temperate forest >...
ATATTATTTTCTCTCTCTACCTTGTTGATTATATTATTTATAAGTTTACACTTAGGTTGGTGTGGTGTCATTGCGGCAATTTTTTTGTTTGGGTTGTTTCTCAATTTTGCTGTTTACTTGAATGTACCTTTATTTACCACCCATTTTTCACTAATAACATTAACTTATATTCAATCTATCGTAGTAATAGAAACTATAGTGGGATTATGTCTCGCCATTCGCATGCAGAATAACGATGTTTAACGCTTACTATTTTTCAATTTTTTAAAACATTTTTAAGCCAATGTGGTTTACAGGCCCTTATACTCAATGCACCCATGGGCTAGTTCTCGATTGAGTGTCCGCAAAGCGGGAGGGATGCTTTTATGTATGTTATTGAAACATCAATGCACGATTAAACCAAAACCTGTTTTAGGATCAACCGTTCTTTGGACGGAAGCTGAAAAAGGTATAATAGTAATCTCAGCAGTCATACCTACCTTTGTCGCATTTACGTGACCCGCAATACCGTGAAAATTCTTGTCAGCGAGCACTGCATGAAGATGGGTGTAATAGTTATTTGCATTATTTGTGATATTTCCGTGAAGACTAGCCAATTCATAATATCCAGTAAATGTTGTCAAGGTCGGTTTATCCTTAGGATTGCTACTGAAATATGCCAGTATTGGATTATATACTTGCCCTAAACCGCTAACCGCAGCACCTACCAATTTTGCGTCTTTAGCACACTGGGTTATGCTAGCAATTAATTCATCATTGCTATTCAAAACTAGGATGAACGGTTGATTTGTATGGGCTAATTTACTGCAAGAAGACTTGTTGACTGCCGCAGAAGAAGTATTGTTTTCTTGTGCACTTGTAGGTGTAAAGAATATAGCCGTTGTTAGAGCCAATATCGTGATGGATAGAATAGTTTTTAGCATGATAAGACCTCGTAATTATTTAATTTTAGGACAACATTACTTATAATTATACAACTAGGCTAGAGAATATAAGGTAAATATATCCCTTTGACAATGACCAAAGATAAAGACTAGGACGTGAGCAGCCTTTTAAGTGATGACGCAGTCTCATTAATTTTCCACTAAAAGTTTAGGCTTTATATGGGTTTCAGGGAGGTAACATGCATTTTATTATTTGAGACAATCAGACAGGAGTCTGATTGAGCAAAATCCGGAATGGAAACGTATTTTGTGGAAACAACGTTTAGATTAGGTTCAACGCCAAACCGAGATCAATTTGCAGCTAGTAAAACTATGAGAAGAGATGCGTGGACTTTAACTGAAGACCATCCCCAAGTGATTTTTGATCGCGATAATCATATTCCTATTTGGGGTGGAACATCAGGATCAACAATGGATATTATCCATTCGGCAAAACAATTAGGTATTGTGAATTCAAAACAATTAACAGCATTAGCCTATGTGATAGTAGCTTACTTTCATTTTTCGCCCACAAAATATGTTGTGCATACTTATCACGAAGTAATGCGAGGAGCTAAAATAGTTGCACCATAAATTATATACGATACCACTGATACCACTGCACCCTCAGTAATACTATTAGATAATTTGCTATTGAATTCACAAACTCATACTGAGGAGAGAGAATATCTTTGTTCCTCTTATTTTTTGATGTTTTCTGAAAAAAATAACAAGCTGTCACAAGACAAGCGGAGTGATTTAGAATCTAAAATAAGCAAGGTAATGTAAGTATCTTGCGAGGGTGCTGGAGTTCCAGTATATTAGCCTAAATTTAGACTACCTCAAAAGGTTTTTATAAAAAATATCCAGTCTTAATTACGGATCGTTTTTCTGAGTATAAAACTCACGCTCTATTGAAAGAGGATGGCAAAATGGTTAAACAAGTACGAATTATTAGTCTTGGTGAAATAATAACTCCAAATATAATGAATGCTATACAAGCTTTTACTTCTCTGATTACTGGAAAAAAGGAAACGGGTAATCCAAGTGAGATTGGAAAAGCTATCGGTATCGTTCTTCAACAAAATGTGAATCTTATAAATAATTTTAAGCTTGGTAAATTAGACGAAAGTGATTTTACGCAGCAAATGATTGATGCATTAAGAAAAGCTACAGGTGTTGAGCTCACCATCAGTGAATTTGACCATTCCTGGAACGAAATGAATCCCCAATTTAACCAATTCGGAGCTTTATTAGCACAAGCTACCGAGTACAATAGTCAACCTAATCAACAAATCATTTTTATTAGTTTTACTAATCCAAAAGATATTAGAAACCTTATTAAAGAACTAGAAAGCAACCAACAACACTATCAAGTTGCTAACGATCAGCTAGTTGAAATTTGCGGTATCCAGTTATATACCACATATACTATGCAGCAAAATAAAGCAGAATTAATTGAATCTACGATTAAAAAATTAAATACAAAAATGCCGTACCAAAGCAATTTGGTAAATAGTATCAGCAATGTATTAAGTATAGAACAAGCTAGAGCATCAGAACCACTTAATATCAAATATATTCGCTGTGTTAATGATATTAAAGATCCAATTTTAAAAGAAGACACCAATCAAACAAACCAGAAAGTAGAGAAAACAGCTGAAGCATTCTTTGTTGATACTATCATATGGAACAAATGGGAACAGTCGCTATCTGACATGTTGAACAATCAACAGGTAGTTTCAAGACAGATGACTGCATCTAAACTGTAACTGGTTTTGCTCTCACGGACGTCTAGTCCGTGAGTAAATAATATAAAAAAATATATAAATACCTTCGCGCTGAATAGTTATAAAAATGTAGGAATAAGTTACATTATGTTAAGAAATCAAGAAATATTAAAAATTATCACTCAAGATGAGTTAAAAGATTTTGGCGACCTTTCGGCAACGCGGCGTGACATTGCCCAGCATTAATCACTAACCTATCAGCCTTAATTCTGATTGAGGCTACTCCATGCAGGAAAAGACAATATCTCTAGAAGTAGTAAAATCGCACTTTCAACAGTGGCGAATGACACGTACAAAGCGTCGTGAAAAAACTCCTCCGTATTTATGGGAAATGGTAAGGCAGATTATCGATCATTATTCAATGGCAGACATCACTACAGCATTGGGCATTAACAAATATCAAATCAGAGATAACCTTAAAATTAAACCTTCAATTAATTTTGCTGTGGCTAAAACTGATACTGCTTTTATGAACACCCAAAAGATACTACCACATATTAAAGATGAACAAACATACGTGATTGAATTGCATCGTCCAAACGGCTGTTTTCTAAAAATCAGCTCTCTCTCATTCGCATCAGCAAGCGCGATTATCAATCAATTCATGGAGTAACCTATGTTACAAATCACACCGCAACATCGGTTACTATTGGCGGTTGAGCCTGTTGATTTTCGCGCAGGTATTGATGGGTTAAAGGCTGTTTGTCAACAACATCTCATGTGTGATCCATTTAGCGGTACTATTTTTGCGTTCGCTAATCGAGCACGAACGTCCGTTAAATTACTTGTTTATGATGCCAGTGGTTTCTGGCTTGCTCAAAAACGATTTTCTCAAGGAAAACTGGCGTGGTGGCCAAAAGAGCATTCAAAGACAGTAACGCTTCGTGCCAGTGAATTTCAAATTCTCTTGGCACAAGGTGATCCGACAAAAGCTGGTATACCACAAGATTGGCGTCCTTTTAAAATAGACTATGCTGCTGATGATAAAGGGAACGATAAATTATCCTGATAATTCCATGGTAACCATCGCCCTGGTTCTTTAACAACTTGGTTTTTGTACTCTTGTAATGTCGTCAAGTAAGTCAATGGATTGACGCCTGCCATGACGCAAGTATAAATGACACTTGTGAGTACACCGCCAATCATCGCACCGTATTGTGTTTTGTAAAACAGCCACGTCCGTCTTCCACGAATAGGAATTTTCAACGCACGCTCCAAAATATTATTATCTAGCGGTGCGCCAGCTACTCGCAGAAATTGAGTCAGCTCATGCCAGTGCTTTAGCATGTAACGCATGGCAATGCCGAGTGAATCATTTGGCTCAACCTGTTTCGTTGTTAGTTGCATGGTGATGTATTGATGTAAACCACCATGATAGGGATACTGTGTTGCTGGTGATAAGCTAATCTCGCTTCTTTATCCATATCTGATGTGTTCTCATCATGCTCATAGACATCAGCAATCTGTTTGATAATGTGAAGGCAAGGCTCAGGATAAAATTCCTTAAGATCATCGAACTTGCGCAGACCATGACTCAAGCAGTTGCAAAGAATGGTTCTAAATGATGATGGTATGTTTCGGCTTAAAGCATCACACATTTGAATCACTAGACCACTCTTTGGATCACGCTTGGTTAACAATTTTTCCAGGTTCTCGCCAGCATGCAAGGTGCTATTATAAAACAAGGCAATATCATGTTGGTCTGTGCGAGACAGAATGCCTGTAGTGAACATGCCGGTGCGATCTTTATCTGGATTAGTTCGGTTGTTGCGGATTAAATCCGTAATTTTGACATGACTGTCATCGTTATGAATGATGTCGCCATTCGCAGCCTTGTATTCCAGTTCTTTAAAAACAGGTATGGCAACACTGCCTACTTCTTCAATTAATTGCCATTGGGTTGATACTGGTAATGGCATTTCTAGCAACGATTGGAAATATGCCTGACGAAAAAAAGGCACGGCTACATAATATTTTTGCAACACCAGTATCGCTTTAAATGCGGCATCGTATTTTTCTTTGCCCACGTTATCAGGGATGCTTGCTTGCACAAAGTATCCGCAAGTAGCGCATCGCAGTTTTTCAATCCAATATTTGTGGACAGCTGCCAGATTCTGCCCTTTAATTCGCACTAGGATGTCAGGCTCATAACGGTACAACTTGCCGCCGCATTGCTCGGGACAAAAATCGCCCGGCTTTAAATGAGGAATTGTCAGTGTGTGCTCAATCGTGTTGGTATAGGCGGTATGAGGCAAGCGGCCATGGCCTTGCATCTTGGCACTACTGCTAGAGGCAGATGGCTCTTCTACAGAGGGTTCAGGCGCAGTCATTTCAATATCGTTGGCGAGCGACTCAGATTCTGCCTTCTTTGTTGATGGTTTATCACTGTCCGTATTCGCTTTGGAAGACTTATTTTTGGCTCGACCAAAGATCAGCTTGCGTAGATTAGACAGCTTGATTTTCTGTTCAAGCAATGCCTTGGGCAGCCACACAGCCAGTTTAATGCAGGAAATTGCAAAATCTTTTGTAGCATTTTCAATCTCACTAGCTTTAATGGCGGCGATAGCGGCATCAATATCGGCTTGCGATTTTTCAATTACTTTTGGGAGTTCATTAGCGCTCATTGGCTATACCATGGATAAGTGATGGCAAGCGTAGCCATTTTTTTATTTTAAATCAATAGGCTGTCTAGGCTGAATATAAATGGATCAGTTATATTGAATTAGACTTAATGATGGCTTATACTGCGTTGGTGAAAATACACAAGCAATTTAAAAAATGAGGAGAGTAAAAAATACTGTGGGGACGTTATAACTTACCCAGTTGGCTTTTTTATTTTCCAAAAGCTAAAAGTAATTTTATCTCACCTGCTGCTACATTCAGTGTAGACTCCGCTTTAGGTGGTATGCCTTGGCAATCGACCACAAGTCCCTCTTCTCATCCCCGACCAAAGTCTATCGTATTGACGCGAGATATTTTTCAATGTGGCTTAAATCAGAGTCAATGGTTAGCAATCATTCATTGGCTTCAACAACGGGGCTTTGATCTTTATTTATGTGTATATAACGAGGAAGGTAAGACAGATTTTGTCTCTTGTCAATCAGCTAATAAAGATGAAATTTATAAATTACTATATAAGTTTACTGCTTTTGAAGAAGCAGATTACGAGAATCTTGCGGAACAATGTAAAGTTGAAAAAGATCGAGTTACAGTTTTAAACAAAGAAATGTCACAACAGCTCATAGAATTCCTATTTGAAGACACCCGGCATGTCTATAACAATCAACTCCTTGATTGCAATGTTTTTAAAATAGCGCAGCCGTTACTTGTTAAAACAATGGAAAATGGGACGATCAGCACCGCTACGCGAAAAGAAGTAGAGAAAAAGTCAGCATCTGAAATTGATGCTGAAAATCAAAATTTCATCTCAGATTATGTTGCCCTTAAAAAATATCTCAAGCAACACGAAGCTAACCGGGACATTCAATTAAGTGTGATAAAAACGCATTTAGACCGCATTGCTAATATTGATAATCTTATGGATTGTTTAATAAATTTTCCGCATCTTATTAAGGACACTAATTGGAAGTCAGTTTTAGATCGCGTAATAAAAAAAGCCGATGCTATCAGCATAAATGATTTTCTAGAACAAATATTAAAAATTTTGCCAAATGAAGCAACAAATCTTTTTGATCATTTTAACTCATCCATTAAAACCACTACAGAATTTTTAATCTTATTAAAATTATCTGAATATGTGAAAATACCAATCAAAGATATAATTTTAAAATATGCCGATCATATCATTAATAGTATTTCTGATATCGAAGCGATAATCAAATTTTATCCCTCCCTTAAAGAGGATCTTTTTAACTATTTTAAATTGCATAGTTCTTCTATAACGATAGAAAAAAGCAATTTATTAAATGGGAAAATAGCGATAATGGGTATTGCCCAATTCGTTAAATTAATAGAATGGTTTCATCCTACGGAAGAGCAATTGAATAGGTGGATTAAAGGCTTCGATTTTTCCGGTGGGGACATAGCATCTATTATTCCTGAGATAGAAAATTCATCTCTAATTGAGCTTTCAAATCGTGAAATTTATTTAAAAGTTCTCCTTGAACAGTTTTCATCTTCAAAAGATATGAATTATACATATCTCTTCAAGTGGGTAAAAGCCTGCCCAAATTTAGTTAAAGATATCGTAACAAAACATTGGGAAATCATACTAAATGAAATAAAATATGAAATACAAATAAATACAGGGCTGGAAGATATTATAAAACTCTTTCCTGATAGAGCAGATGAATTATTCACAACTTGTACAAAAGAAAATAACCTCTCTGATGCCTTATTACTAGATTTATTTAAATGCTATCCCTATAAAAGAGATGAATTAATCAAAAAATATAGTCACCAGATAAATAAAGAACTCATAGAAAATTATTCTGATTCGATTGCCAATTTTTTAATTAATAATCACGAGTTTATTCGTAATAGCTATTGTCTAGCTGCTTGCTTAAAGTGTTTCCCTGAGCAACAAGACAATCTTCTTAAATATCATAAAAATAAAATTAAGAAATGTGTAGAGTTAGCTATGTGTTGTCAATTTTTAAATATAACCACAGCTAAATCTCTCATTGTAGAGAATTATCGTTTTGTTCAAAAGAAAGGCGAATCAGGATTGTTGACGTTAATTGATAGAAATCGGAATATTTCTGATTGGATCCTTAAAATATTTAATGATATATTTTATAGTAATGATATATCGATTAATCGAATTTTAAAAAAATGTCCTGAGCACATAGATTGGTTAATTCAGCAAAGTTTTCGCCTTGATGTGGATTTTGACCCATGTAAAAATTGGCAAAATGCTCAAGTGATTAACGATCGCCAATTTAAATTATCCTCAGATCTTCCTGATGCTAGTTTATTTCCAAATCCTCCTGTAGCGATATCGACTAGCCCTCCTTTCACTGAAGACACAACTTATTTATATTTAGGAGCGTGTGATAATTTAGCCCATTTCACGAGGTTGATCGAGGAGGGTAAATTAAAACATCTTGTTGTGCTTGAAATAAGCAATTCAATTGGTAAGAATGACCAAGAAATTAAACAATTTTTTGCAATGGCAATGACACATTGCAAAAACTTACAACAAATCTTGCTGCCGATTGAATTAAAAGAATTAGTTAGTCAATTGTCAAATTTTCCTTATCAAGTTCAATACTCAGGCAAAAAGCCAATGCACAATCAAAAGGAAGACAGGCAAAATACTGAGATAACAGTATCTGGCAAGGTGCAACCGGGGAAATTATATATTTCTGGTAATGATAATCTTAATACTGAAATCAGTAGCAAAAAAACCGATGTAACATATAATATGGTTCAAACAGGTGAATTATTAAATTTTCATAAACAACAACTGCAAAGAATACGAACAGGTATCATTGAGCTGAGTGATGATTTTAAGTCACGACACTACCTGTCGGCTCAGTTAATTCAGATTGAATCTCCACGTGTTCTTGATGAAGCAACAATAAATGGCTATCGAAAACAAGACGATAGTTCTAACTATTATTTATTTAATATTAAACTACCTGCTAATCAAAAAATTCGCTTACTCTCTATTGATGCTCAAGAAGAATTATTAGGTTTTAAAGGTGTGAACCCAGGCAAAATTATTTTTTTTAGAGGAGATGATGGATTTTTTTATGCGAAATCAAAAGTACCAGCTACGTTGACTTATGTCATTAAAGCCCCAACTGCAGAAGCACAAGCTATAGCATATAAAGCCATCCCTGATAATGATCCCATCAAATCCATCATCGAAGATTATATAAATCATGATAAGTTTAAAATGGCTGACGATAAAAATAAACCACTTCCGGAAATTAAAAATAATGATAGAAAGCTATGGCTTGAAACACTATACAATGAGCGTGCCGGGAAATGTACACATCGATGTAACGCTGTTTGGTACAAGATCATAAAAAATCTTGACTTGAAAGAGAGGATGCATATTCTTCGTGTTGATAACAATCATGTACAGCTTGAAATATACCATGAAGAAAAGTGGCATAGGGTGGATTTAGGAGGTGCTGAAGCAAATCTCAGTTTTTCTGAAGCTAAAGTTTACACACCCTCACCATCCATCACAGCTTCGCAAAAAAAATCACAACCCACGGCTTCAAAACAATCTCAAATAGTTTCATCAATAAAAACTCAAGCTCAATCCACTCAGTTACTATCTAGTGCTGCACAACACATTGATTCCGTAGTTCATCAAGCCAATACACTACAACCGCTATATGATGAAAAGCAATTGGCTGCGCTGTTAAGTCAGAAAGAAACTGTACTGATTACGACAACGAATGTCGAACAATACGCTAATCTCCTATTAAAACACGCCACACGTGCAAAGCATCCAGTCTTTTATTTAGATAATAAATCTAGCGTAATAGGTAAAGGCAAAGAACAAATTAATTTGCGATCCGGTCAACCGGAAATAGACATCAGTGATGAATTGGATCATTTTATAGAAAGTATTAGAAACATTAACACTGAACCAAGTGCAACCATTGTGGTGAATTGGGATGCATTCAATGCACAAGAACGTGTAGCCTTAAATACTATAATAGATAGAGATATACATAGAAGTGTGTACGGAAAGAAACTACCAGAAACAGTGCAGATCATTAGTCTTAGCTCAACGCCTCATCATCATCTTGATCATTCATTTTCAAATCGACATCAACAAAAATTTATAGGAGAAATACCTATACAAAACACAGTCGTAGTCACAGACTACCAACAACCCATAATCATTGATGTGCAGGGCTTGCCAGATTGGAAAGCTCATTTATTCGGTCTTGTGATTTTAAAAAATGGTCAGTTGGAATGGCAAAAAGGACTATTGGTGCAACAATTAGAAAGACTAAATAATACTAAAGAAAATTGCCAGATCGAAATTAGGAATCTACCGAATGGGGCAAAAGAAGCGTTCGATTATCTCCTAAAACAAGCATGGGCAAAAGGTAAATTTCACTATAAAGGCTATGCTATTCCTCTATCTGAATTAGTACGTATTGTAGCAAGAAAATCAACATTTGATTTTACGCCTTTTCCCCCGATTAAAGTTAAAACAAACATAAAATTAACAGAGAGACCAGCAAATTGCCCGCTAATCAATAGCATATTGTTTGATTATGTATTACAAGATAAAAAAATTGATGATAATAAAAACTATCAAACGACCCTTGGCTTAATTGCTAATGCAGCAAATACAGAAGATAGGACATTATCACTTTTTATCACTTCTCCTTTATCTGAAAGCCAATGGTACTGCTTATTTAAGCAAGCAGAGATTCACAAAGTTGAATTGCAATTGCATTTAGCCCCAGGTGTAACCTTACCCGAAAATTGTCGCTTACAAGAGTTGAAAGAAAAAACTGAACCTGCTCATTTTAACATGAGCCATATTTACGTGACAAATCAACCACATGAAATAGTAGAAAAGCTCGCGAAAAAAGCTGCAGAAGATGACAGCGCTCAAGAATGCCTCTGCTTTGCTATCGAAGATTACAATTATCAAGATTTAGTGAGTCATATTCGTTTTGATAATGATAAGCAAAACAAGAAATTCCATAATTTTGAAAAAATAAAAAGTGATTTAATCAACGCTATAGAAGACAAGAAAAAGGTAGTTTTATATGGCCAATTTACTCCTGAATTATTGCAAGCCTTAGAGCCTCTTTTGTGTACTTATTCGAATTTATCACTCGTCATTGAAGATAAAGCAATCAAAGCTGAAGATAAAGAATATTCTGCTCTGCGATGGTTACCGTCTGAGGCCCTTCATATTATTGAACATGAAATACCTAAAGCACAGCGAGCTCAGATTCTGTATAGAGAAGATATGCAAAATCAGGAAGTAATTGATTTGACGTCTTCTAAAAAAGACGCCGATGATTTTATTAATCAACGTAAAGATGCACTTTATGGAGCATTATCTAAAAACAATATGGTTCAGTTGATTGGACATACGGGTGTAGGTAAAAGTTATTTGATAAAAGAATTAGAAGAAAATGATGAACTGAAAGCAAACATCTATCATGAATTTAATCAATTTGAAGATTGGGCCAAGAATAACAATGATAAGTTAAAAATATTATTTTTTGATGAATCTAATATTGAAGATAAACATCTCACTTTGTTGGATCCGTTAAAACACCCATCTGTTGGATCGAAAAGACCTATCCTTTATAAAGGAAAATTATATCTATTAACACCTGATCATAAAGTAGTTTTTGGACACAACAAGCACAATTATGGCGGAGGACGAAGCGAACAAAAACTTTTTGCAGATGAAACTATTCCTGAACTGCATTTTAGCGATATGCCGGCTGCTTTTATTTATGAACGTATATTAAAACGCGTTTTTGATTCTCTATTGCCAGTAATCAAGTTAAAAATTCCTGAAGAGATATTTAAACAAGATGCTGCCGTATACCTTGATATATTCCTACATCGTAAAAAACAAGCTAGCTTTGCTTTAACCGTGCGTGCGTTAGAGGAATGGGTATTAAACTATGCTGCCGAGCAACACCGCCCATATATGCTCCTAGCAGAGCGTGTCAAACTTTGGTGGGCTAACAAGCAAAAAGCAAATGACACACTAATCACTTCTGCTCCTCTTGATGCAAAAAAAACTTCATACTTTACCCCCACCCCGTCAATGATACCGTTACAAGTGAAAATAAATAATTTCATTAACAATCGTAAGCAACAACATGAAAATTTTCTCCCTGGCGGTATGGGATTAAATGCTTTTTTAATTGAAGGACGTTCAGGCATTGGGAAAACGGAATTAATACGGTATAGCCTTGAGCAGTCAGGGTATCAATCTGGTAATGAAAATAAAAATGTACAAGGCTTAAAGTATTACAAAATCGATGCCAGTTTATCCCGTGATGTAAAAGAAAAAAGAATCATCCAAGCCATTGAAGAAGGTAATGCATTATGGATAGACGAAATCAATAGCTGCATTGACGATGGATTAGAAAAAATACTCAATACTGCTTTGTCTGGATTTCATCCAGAGACTTTACAGCCCTTAAAACAAGGCGGGTTCATGCTATTTGCTACCGCCAATAGTATGGGGATGGAGGGGAGAAGCGCAATTGGACCTGCACTGCGAGGCAGGATGGTGCAAAGCCCCATGCCTTTACCAACGGCGGATGATTTCGAGGCAATTCTTAATTATCTATTAGCTAAGCAATTATCGAAGGAACAATTTGCCAACTTAGATATTGGTCTCATGGCCACAGACCTTGATATATTATTTAAAAAAAATCCTCATTATAACTTAAGAACAATATCTGACTTATTGGAAGAAATAATACCCGCATATCGTTTTGCAAAACAAGACCGCTTAGAAAGGTTTAAAGAAGCATTGGCGAAAAGACATCATCGAACAGTAACGACTATTCTCAATAGTGATGATGATTCAAAAGTATTTACTGCCAAAGATCACATCCTGCAATTGGCTGTGGAATTAGGTGATGTCAACAGTGTAGAAGCAGTTTGCAAAAGTAAGAATTGCAATCAAGATTTATTTACTCGAAAAAATACTAATGGAGAAACTGCTTTACATATAGCAGCAAAATTAGACAAAGCTGACATAACAAATCTACTATTACAGCATTCCCTTTGTTCATTGGATTTTTTAATGATTCGTGATAGTCAAGGTCATACGGCACTAGATGTTGCTATGCAAAGCAAGAACAGTAATTTTGTTAGTATGATACTTAATCATCCTAAGCTAACCCAAGAAGATAAAAATGCATTATTCAACCCGAAATATCTACTATACATACTTCAGCCGGCAGTATTGAATAATTCTGTTCTCCTTGTGGAGGAATTATTAAAAATTGTTAGTCAAAATGACTTCCCTCACTATGCAACCATAATATTGGAGTTGGGAATAAAAAATGATAATGCAGAGATAATACAAAGTATTTTGAAACATGAATTATGCACATCTGAATTTATTAAGCATGTAACTAAAAATAACATAATCGCCATCTCTAAAATGGCGAGTGGCAACGATGACTTAATGCACTGTATCCTTAACAATAATTTTAATCTTCAGCTTGACCAAGTTCTCATCGATAAGATGTTTATTGAAGCAGCTAGCAACGATAACATTGAAGTCATGAGCTGGCTAAAATATGGGAATAGTAAACAATGTCGACCCACAGAGAAGTGTATTGAAATCGTATTAAGTAATTGTAAGTACCTACCTGCCAATCAAGGTAAGCAAGCCTTATTTTGGCTTAAGAATTCTCAACTAAATCCGTTAGAGTATGACAAGATAATCGAATCATGTCGGAAAAAATCTGGAGACCTTTCTCCTTCCACCAAGGCTATTCTCATACTTAAAGATTATACAGAAGAAAAGGTGTTCACATCTCATCATCATATCAATGAGGTGAAAAAAATTCTGGAATACATTACGGATAAGACCCCTATATACGATATTATTAAAGAATTAAAGCGGATAAATTTGAAGAATGAAACAGGAAGTCTCGCTAAGTGTATTCACTATTTTCAATACTATCTTGCTAATTCTTCTCAACAGGTAGAAAACAGGAATGTTAAGCAAACAACTGAGCATAAATTACATTTCCATTGATTAAATGAGGGGGCAATGGTAACGTAACTCATCGCATATAAGAAAGTTATATAACCTTGAATTTTTAACCGTTTTAATTACCATATGCCTTTCATTTCCTGCGGAAATGAACTTGATTCTCAGGTAATACAAACGGTCGTTTTCGTTACCACCAAAAAACGCTCTACCCCATTATTATGCTCTGGCAAGGTAATCTTTTCCAAACTGCTCTAAATAATCGTGATAATTTCCCAAATAATTCTGCACGCCATGATGCTCTGTTAATGCTAAAACGCGGGTGGCAATATGGTCGATAAAATAGCGGTTGTGACTGACGAATAACACAGCACCATGAAATTTATGTATCGCTTCGATCAGTGCATCAACAGATTCCAGATCAAGATGATTAGTCGGCTCATCCAGTATTAGCACATTATTTTTTTGCAAAATTAATTTTGCCAATATTAATCGCGCTGACTCACCACCACTCAGCATCGAAATTTTCTTTTCTACATCACCACCGCGAAATAACACCTGTCCCAGCACCTTCCTAACGTCTTGCGAAGAAGCAACAACGCTATCTTCCATCCACTGCCATATCGTTTGATTAGGTGGTAATTGGGTGTGATAGTCTTGCGCAAAATAGCCAATTTGGACCGTATCACTCCATTCAAAGGTGCCATGATCAGCCTGGAGTTCATTTAATAAAATATTCAATAAGGTAGATTTACCGATTCCATTAGGACCAATGATGGCGCATTTGTTTCCACGATGCAGGTCGAAGCTAACATCTTTTAACAACACTCTTTCATCAAATTGTTTGCTTAAATGTTCCACTTTTAAAACGGATTTTCCTGATGCTTTTTTGGGAATAAAACTAAAATGCGGCTTCATGATATTTGAATCTTTTATCTCTACCAGCTCAATACGATCAATCATTTTTTGCCGTGAGGCAGCCTGACTCGCTTTACTTGCTTTTGCACCAAAACGATCGACAAAACGCTGCAATGCTTCAATTTTTTTCTCTTGGTTTTTCAATTTGCTTTGCTTTTGGCTCAATGATTCATCTTTTGTTGTAACAAATTTTTCATAATTCCCTACGTAATCAAGAACCGTACCATAATCGATATCGAGAATATTAGTCGATAGATTATTAAGAAATTCCCGATCATGCGAGATAAAAATCAATAATCCTTTGAAGGTATTTTTTAAAAAATCTTCTAGCCATGCGATTGATAATATATCCAAATGATTAGTTGGCTCGTCAAGCAACATAATATCTGGCTTTCTATACAGCACCTGAGCTAATAAAACGCGTAATTTATAACCCCCAGATAATGCGTTAAGAGAGCCCTGATGATATTTTTCTGTGATACCAAGACCAAGCAACAAGTTTTTTGCGACAGTCTCTGCTTCATAGCCGTCTTGATGCATAATAGTTTCTTCTAACTCACTTAAACGATAACCATCTTGTTCAGTAAAATGAGGTTTGTTGAATAACGCTTCTTTTTCAGTCAACGCATCCCATAAGAGTGAATTACCGCGAATAACCACATCAATAATACGATCATCTTCATAACGGAAATGATCTTGTTTTAAAATGCCAATGCTAACATTTTTTGCCTTTTCCACCGTACCGTTGCTAGATGCCTCTTCGCTTGCTAAAATTTTTAATAAAGTAGATTTGCCTGTGCCATTCGCGCCAACCACACCGTAACGCTGCGGAGGCAATAAAATTAAATTAACATCTTGGAATAGAGATTTTTGTCCATACTCCATACTTATATTGCGAATATCTAACATTGAACTAAGCCCTGTTTTGTGAGCATGAATAATTAATAAGGTTAGAACACCATTTACTCACAGTTTAACCGTTTAAACCAAATACGACTATCACGAGGGCTGACAAATCCTGATATTGTTACTAAGGGGTGCATTACGAGTTTTTTGCAGCACAGAACTCGTAATACACCTTGTTATCTTCTCATTAAATACGCATAAAATATCTGGGTTAAGTTAACATTAAGCTGAGACCTGTAGAATTAATGTTCTAATGTTAACAGGATATACTAATATGGCTTTAATTCGTCAGGATCAGGCATCGTTAAATCAAATTATAGAAGCAGCATTTGATGGGTTCCAGAGACCAACAATTGCCCCCTACATTAAAGAAGCTGTCCTAACAGCACTTAAAAATGGGGCAGATCCAGGTATTACTATGGAGAATGGCACTCATGATGAACAACGGGGTAATACCCCGTTATTGCTTGCTATATTGTATAATGATCAGGAATTTGCTAAACAAATTATCTCGCTTGATGAAAAGCGCGTTAGTATTAATCAACGTGACAAACGTTATGGAGCCAATAATACCCCGCTTATTTTTGCGATAAAAAAAGGCTGGTATGATCTTGCATCATTCCTTATCGATCATGGTGCAATGGTTGATCAAACCTCAGGTGATGAGGGCTTTACTCCTTTACACCATTGTTGTTCTTTATTAGGCATAGATTATGAAAGGCAATCTCCAAATGCATTGCAACACTATTTCTCCGGATTATTTTCGTATTTTCAAGATGACAAAACGTACCGAGCATCTGAAAAACTTTTAGCGCTCATCCATAAACTCCTTGAAAACAAGGCAAATTATACGCTAAAAAATATATTCGGAAATACTCCATTAGATTTACTAAATCATATCGTTGTTAAAGAAGATTTCACTTTCTATAACGAAAGTCGAGAATATGTGATCGCCAAGCTATTAGGTGTAGATCTAAAAAGTGTCCATATATTTAATGCGGAATTATACGAACAACATGCAAGAGATAAAAGCGATGAGGCATCCCCTCCCAATCATATGGTCGACATTTATAATAGAGTGTCGAATAGAGTAAAGAATTTTGCAGATATTTATTTAAAAAATTTGGATAAAGAAGAAACTATTAATGTTTCTGATCGGCAAAAACTGTCTCTATTTTATGCTCGCATGAAAGCGTATTCAACGATCCGTGCAGATTCTCGAGAAAAGCGTGAACAATTAAAAAAAGATTACCCGGATATTTACGAAATGCATAGGAATACCAGACGATATACTATCCCTGAATTGCTAAGAACAAGTTTTTTTAACGTTAAAACCTTGGATGATATAAACATGCTATTGGAATCAGGAACGTTAATAAACTTGGTCGGTAATCAAGATCTTGGTCATGCATCAGGCCATTCAGATTTTACCTCTGTGATATCAGCGACAGTGTGGCATAGACAAAATGCTAATGGAAAAAGTATTGGTTTAGAGGGGCGGTTACTTTATAATCGCCAAACGTTTTTTGTTGATTTCGCAAGTCAAGTTGAGACGGTCAAAGAAAAAATGTCGTTTATACCACCCCATGATCACATATCTCCTATCAACATAAAAAAATATGAATGATTGGTTTCAGCCTCGCCGAAAGCAGACAAATACCTTCGCGCTGAATAGTTATAAAAATGTAGGAATAAGTTACATTATGTTAAGAAATCAAGAAATATTAAAAATTATCACTCAAGACAAGCGAGTCGCTATTTTCGTGATGCGCATAAGAGCGTCCATGTCTATGCGCACGAAAATGACGCGACAACTTTACGCCCAGGCCGTCCTGCGGCAGAAAACGCCACAATGACTTTACGGCACCATGCGTTTCCTGCTTCGCCCGTCAACGCGTGCCTACCTGGGGCTCCTCGGCATCATGCCTCGGTCGTGAGTTAAAAGATTTTGTTTTAACTCGATTGTCGCCTGATAAAATATTTCCCACTGATTTTGATTGGGAAATCAATCTGATTGAATCTGGTTATCAACCTGTTTTTAAAAATATTGATTTTGGGAAATTACGTACCATGTTACTAAAATGTGGTATCAGAGTGGCAGACCTTCAAAGTATTTCTAAAAAAAGTATTTTTTCAAATATTACATTTAATCAGTGCTCTCTTTTTCCTTTTAAAAGGGCTGTATTTGATCATTGTATTTTTGATGTTGACACAAAAGGAAGTAGCTTTTTAGACTGTTCATTGAGAAATTGTATATTTAGGAATGTCAATTTTAAAAAATGCGTTATAAATAATTGTGAATTTTATGACACATCAATGGAAAATTGCTCATTTGATGATATTGAGATAAATGGAGGCATTTTAGAAAATACGAGCATTAAGCATTCCATTTTTACTGCTTCTATTATAATAAATATAGTAGGCTTGTCCGAAAATGAATATGAGTTGAATACAGTTGATAAAACAACATTAGTGGGTGGTACTGCGTGGGATACTCAGCACCTCAATAAATATCAAGATAACCCCATCATCGTCATGTTATATTCGCCAAATGATGGAGTTATTAATTCAAATTTATTATTAGAAATTTTAAAGGAAACAAATCCGAATATACGAATTTTTCTGGTCTCACCTGAAACTGGCTTACATCATCCTATATTTTTAAACAACGATTTTATCAGCGGTATCATTCTACCAGGAGGACCTAATATCCCTGTGAATAATCATGATGATCTACGTACAAAATTCGAAACACAATTATTAGAGCTGGCTATCAAGTGGAAAATTCCCACTCTGGGAATATGCCGAGGACATCAGTTTATAGGTCACTACTTCGGTGCTAATATTTTTGATACAAAATCACACCAAGGAGTAGGAGGAACGATTAGAGTAAAAAAACAAGCAAATAGCATGCTATACACTCATTTATCAAAAGAATATAAAAAAAATAAACTATCTCATTATTCTCTATTTCAAGATAGCCAGTCTCAGGTAAATAAATTTGTATTGACTAAAGAATATATTAATGGGAACAAGCATATCCTATATCAAGCACCTTGCATGCATGAACAAGCCATCTCTTTCAAGGGGTCACAACGTAATAAACAACAAATTATCGTGATTTCAAAAGGAAAAAATGATGGCATAATAGAAGGAATGCAAATCAACAATCATATTATAACATATCAGCATCACCTTGAATCGTATCATCTAGATAACAAAGAACTTGCTTGTGGTGTATTAAATCAATATCCAAAATTAGTATATGAGTATCATAAAATTCATCGACAAAAAAGCGAGCAATTGAATCTTAAACCGCTATGATGATCCAGTCCTATTTTTTTTCAGCTTCTTCTTGTATGCATCGGATAGATACGACGGGTTATCTGAACGTTTACAATAAAAGTCGAGCTGATTGGATTTTGCACACAACAAAGTGTATGATCGCCTCTACTGAAAAGTTACCGAGATGGCTATGCGTACCCTGAAATTACATAAGAAAAAATTGCTTTTATTTACTATTACGGTGTTAATCTCCGTTATTTGTTATTTGCTTTTCTCACAAAATAACTATGAATTAATGACATTATTTCCCATACAGAATTACGATCAACACATTTCCAATTGGATCAAACCGACTGATGCAGATTACGATAAACCGTTATTAACGACTGCGCAGCAAAAAGTCCGCAAAGAAGAATTAAATCAACGTTATTTTGGTAAAAAATCACCTTGGTCTCCCGAGTACATTAATAAAATTTTTTCTCAACCGGCGCCTGAAGATTTGATATCAGCTGAACTAGAAAAAATTAGCACTTTTAATAATAAAAATAAACCCGATAATGAAATTGGATATGGTCCTAATTTTCGTCCTTATGATGAGCAATGGATAAATAACATCATCAACAATATAAATCTATCTCAATTTAAAAATCTCCATTATGAATCATCACACAGAGGTATCACTATCGATAATTTACAAGCACGTCTTTTACCCACTGACGATGTGTTTTTTTACAATCACAAATTAGCGGGTGAAGGATATCCATTCGATAATTTGCAAGCTACGACCATCTGGGCAGGCACGCCAATTTATATTTTAGGAAAAACAACCGATCAGAGCTGGTCTTTCGTATTGACACCAAATTTTATCGCGTGGGTAAAGAGTAATGGTGTTGCAATGGTGGATGATAATTTTGTGAATCAATGGCAGCAGAAAGCGCAAATACATCTAGCGGCGATCACTGATACAAAATTTTCAATTATTGATGCAGAGACCGGTACTTATCGATTTACTGGTTATATCGGTATGCTACTACCTATGGATATAAATGGAGACGGTCTTCGAGTGTTAATTCCTGTTGTTGATGTGGACCGTCACGCGAAAATTTATCATGCTGAATTAGCAAAGAAACAAGCGGTATCAGTCCCTTTGCTGCCAACGCCGCATCATTTTGCTGATATTTTCAGCCATCTTATTCAGCGTCCTTATGGTTGGGGCGGAATGTATTTTAATAATGATTGCGCGTCAGAATTAAAAAATATTTTTACAGTATTTGGGATTTACATTCCGATACACTCATCAACACAAGTCGATCCCGAACGATTTTTAGTAAAAAATGTCGATATATCAAATGCAACGATGGATGAACGTTTAGCGTATCTTGCGAACAATGGTCATAAATTTATGACCATTGTGTACATTGGCGGCCATGTATTTTTATATCTAGGAAAATATACAAACCAGAAAGATCACTCAAGCGTGATATTAACTTATCAAAATATGTGGAGTTTAAAGCCAAAAAACATCGATAGTCGTTCCGTCATTGGAGGAGCAGTTTTGTTCCCACTTCTAAAATCGTATCCCGAAAACTCGCAGCTTGTTTCTCCAGCTGATAAAAGCAAATTTCAACTTGGTTATTTGGACCAACCTGTTGAAGAAATGATACAAACCACCAAAATTAATATGCGCGCAGACGTCTCTCCATAATAGAATAATGGTTCCATCGATATCTTGAATGACTAGCACCATGTTAAATTGTCATTGTAGTGGTATCTAACTTAAGCACCCATATAAGACCTAATCCCAGCTCCGCTACTATGCTACTGGATGGGTGGATTAGAGTTATCACAAAATGATTTTTAATTGAAGGAATATATGAAACAATACCACCGGTACTTACATGATGATAAAGGATCTACATGTGAGGCGAATGAGTATTGCAAGTAGCAAGTAGACTAACTCATTACAAATCGAATTTAACTGGAGAAAATAGCATGGATACTAGACAGATCGGAGTAGAAATTGCAAAACAGCAGGAGCTTAATGCTGCACGACAGGAACAAGCAGTACAAGATGAAATTGCGCGAAAAGCGAAAAAAGAACAAGAAAATAATGATATGATAGAGATAGAAAAACAATGGTATCCTGCAGTAAAAAAATTAGCTATCGATGAAATTAGCAAACTTTTGTCAAGAATGGCTACCCTTTCTAAAGATGCCATGGGAGTGACTGATTATTCTGAGGGATCCGATTGTACTTTCAAGGGCCGCTTGTATCGTTTTGCAATCGCTTGTGCAATCAATGCTAATCATGTGGATTTGTTAAAACTTATTTTAAATGCTGATCCTGATCCTGATCTGGATCCCGATTATCCTTGTCAATCTGATGATAGGGATCTTGTATATCCTTTAATATATGCTCTTTTGAAAAAAAGTGAACAATGTGCCACTTTATTGATTAATCGAGGCGCTAATCCAAATACTTTATGTTGCAATACAATGGACTGGGGAGGAGCTTTCTTAATGTTGATCAGTTGCAAGGAACGGCATTAACTTGTGCAATAGAGAACAATTTGACTGAAATAGCAAAATTGTTAATTGAGAAAAAAGCTGACATTGGTAGTGATTATCTTTATAGAATAGACCGTTGGCACAATGCACCTCATTGTATGCGTAGACTACATAAAGACTTTGACCCCAGATTGACTCCTTTTTTACTAGCTGCAAAATGTAACAATAGAGAATTAATATCATTTTTCATGGAACATGGCGCCGCCGAACTAAATGCATGTGACAGTCATCAGAAAACAGCCATTGATTTAACAACTGATATGGATATATCCCAATTATTGTTATTGAGATATTCTCCTCAAGAACGATTAAATCGAATACAATTTAAAGGGAAAATTCCTCAAGAATTAATTTGCGCAGTGTCTGGAAAAATAATGAAAAGACCGGTTACTGATCAATATGGTAATACTTTCTGTAAAGAAGAATTAGTAAAGGAAAATTTACGTGCTATTGAATCAGATCACTTGCTGAGAGGACCCAAAAAAACACGTATAAGTTTAGAAAATTACACTAACTTGATGGAATTGCCGGTTAGACAAGATCTAGCCTTAAAATGCAAGGAATTTGTTCTTAGTGAAGAAGAAAAAGCATTTAAACTCATTACGCTGCCACCTTCTGCAAAAAGATTTAAGGGGATTTGATTACACAAAGACCTTTATTGCAACAGAACCAAAATAATCACATTAGCGTCTACGTAATGAGTGATAGTAGAACGAAGTAAAGAATAAGGGCTAAAGGAGAAAAAAATGGCAAGCTCCCACTTTTTATATTATTCTCCCCCAATTTCGTATCCCAAACTCATTTAAACGTAGGAGCTTTTTATATGTTAAGCCATAGTAGTGAAGAGCCATCTCAGCATTCTCATCTAAAGCATGCCGAACTTTTAAATTTTATGCGTATCAACGAAACTGCATTAAAGGTGACGTGTTCTGTAGGCTCAGTGCCTGAGATGGCACTCATGACCGTAATAGGTTCTGCTATTATATCTGTAAGCATGGCAAATGCGTATTTTCGTGAATCAGGTATTGCAAAAGATTCACTTGAAGAAAATTCAATAGAAATTGATAATGAACAAATTAAATCAATTAATTTATCAATTAATAATGAATTAAAAGAATTAATCAGTCTGCACATTAAAGAAGATACAAAGATTACCCAAGAAATATACAAAATTAATATCGAAGAACTAGAAAAAGTCAAAATAATTATTATAAAATATGATAGCATTGCTAATTTTTATATCGAAAATCAGTTATCACTGAAAAGTGAAAATGGAAGCACTCTCATCTTAGATTACCTTTATCAGATTTCTGTGCAACTAGCGAAATATTATACAGTACGTAGACGTTTAGAGTTAGATACAAATAAAATAACAGATGTACCTATTTTATTTCTAAATACTTTTTTTTACGCTTTAACTTATATTGAAAAATTGTTTGATAAATTTTCAGATGAACCTGAACTAAATGTAAAACATAAAAATAATATTTCACTAATTTCTCTGTTTTTAAAAATGCAGTCTAAAAATACCAGAGAGATCCTACTAAATAAGTCTCTTAGTGCATCTGTACACGACGAACAAGTCCCATTAATATTTTTACTCCATGTTGTTTTAAAGATATCTGAAGAGTACAAAAAAAGTTACGAAAATAGTAACGACCTTGAAGATATGATATTAATTTCTGTGCATGATATCATTGCAAACGAATTTAATGACGACATCATATCAAGCCTTACTGCCTTAATCAGCAGATGCATACACCATTTACAGTTAACTAATAAAATTACTTTAATGCAGCAATTCATTGTAGATATAATAAATGAAAAAATTCAACTAGGAATTGATGGTAAGTATGCTGAAGATTTAAAAAAATATGATGAGGTATTAAAAAATTATCATAACCATTGCAATGTATCTTCCCCAGCAAAATTTATTGACCATCATGTAAGCAAACAGCAACAAGAATACAAAGATTTTATAACCAATGTTACCTCCATCCTTGGGAAGAACTTATCTTATAAAAATAAAATTATAGAGTATAAAAAAATAGTTAATCGACTACCTGACTTCTTGCAATTAAATAAGAGTGACATTCTGTTACAAGAACAAATATGTATTAAACTACATGATGCGGTTATTCATAAAAAATTACCAGAGGATGAATTAGTAGCTGTTGATAAAATCATAACAGGGATGGACAACTTTTTTCAAAGATACTCAAAAATAGCTAATTACAAATACAATACTCATATATTATTAAATTTCTCTACCTTAACTTTAAAGTTTGTTGATCAATATAAAGATGATAGTGATTTGCGGATTTTATATCTTGATAAAGCAACAGAATATATTAAAAAGGCTGTGAAATTCGGTATTAAAAATGAGGATAATGATTATTATATGGATATTAAAAATAAAATAAACTATTTTTCTAATACTCAATTATATTCAACTACAAAGTTGAATGTAATTGGAACGAATAAGATAACCAAGAAAACAAAAAAATCATTGCCTTATAAAAAACGAAAAGTACCGCACCAATCTACACTTAAAACGCCTGTTGCTAAATCAATGATAACATCTATTCACATACCATCAACAACAGAAGAAAACCATAAAAAAATATTGATCAATGATAATAGCATTAATAATACAAGAACAGGTGCATCTAAAAATCAACTCAAAATAAATAATAAAGCTAATTTGATTGAAGAACCAACAATTCCAGATACAAATACTAAAATACCTACTACTGGAATACATGAAACAACTCAGGATAAAAATTTAGTAGATCTAAAAAATATAGACATCATCTTGCATGAGGTTAAGCACGTAAGAATGCTTAAAAATAAAATATCTAAAATATATAATAGGATGATTGCAGAGTTAAATACTATGATGAAGGGTAAATTAGCTATTGAAGATCACGAGCTTGTCAATATATATAAACAAATACCAGATTCTCAAGAAATTACACTATTATCTGATATGCTACTTCAAGAAAAAATAAACCAGATTAATGCAATTCAATTATTTCTTAATCAGAAATCGGAGAATAATCTACAAGATTCTCTTAAAAAAATATCATTCTATAATGAAATTCAAAAAAATATTAAAATAATAAGCGAAATTATAAATGAAATTACATCTGCAAAAATAAAAACTGAAGAAATAATTAATCGAATATGCCAAAATTCAACTTATATAGACAATTGTCAAAATGAATCTAAATTATTACTGGCGGAAATAGATTTATCTTTAATAGAAGCGAAAACTCAATTAAATAAAATACAAAATACATTAAATTCTGTGCAGGATAAATATAAATTACCGTGTCCGGTATTTGAAGACATACTTGATGCAACAAAAAATGCCATAAATGTGTTGCATACTGAAAATATAAATAGAGAAAAATTACAGAATGAACAAAATCTAAAAATGGAGAAAACTCGTGAGATTGTTTTTAATAATATACCGGATGGATTGATGTTACTGGAATTTTTAAATAATTTATCAATGACGTTAATGAGTGAATGTTATTTACATTTAAAGTTTAAGGGAAGTTTTGTAGCTAGAGCCCGTAAATCAATTAAAACATTTAAAGTCAATGATATGGATTTTTTAGTGCAAATTGATACTGATTTAAATCTCGAATTAACTCATAAAATATTAGAAACTTATGGTTTTAAATATGTGCCATTAGTAGAAAAATCTATACAGGTTGAAGAACCATCTTATTATTCTTACAAAAAAATATTTCCTTACAAAGGTCAAGCGTTTGAAATTGAAGTACCTAAACGTTTTCGTACTGGTTTTGAACTTGAAATCACAGTGGCTTTGCCGCATTATCGGTCGAATAAATTTATACCTCTTGCATCAGGGATAGGGTATCTTACTCAAGAGAAGCCTCATGGAGAACATCTACAGCTAACGACAAATATATTTTTCGTTTTTGAAGGAAATCCTGAATTTGATTTAGCTGCTAGATCAAGTCAATTATATGTACGAAAGCCTATCCCTGATTATACAGCATATTCTTTCCACGTCTGTAAATACGTTGACAAATATGTAGAGGCCAATAGCCAAGATTCCCCTCACGCCTCTAGTACTTTAGCTGCAGAGGCCGATAGAATACTCGAAAATAACTATGACTGTATTACGGCTGATGAAGCTGTCACACTAATGAGTGCCAACTTTGCACAAGCACTTCAATGTACAGGCCGCGAGCCTGTCTCTCGTACAGCCATAATTATGCCTTATTATCTTGAAATATATGAATTCACTAAACATGGGTTAAATAGATATAATATGGATCTTGCTAAAAAGTTCTTTACTGCTTTTTATGGAAATTTAATCCAATTTGACTTAATGTTAGGTCAACCTATAGAGACAGTTAATTTAATTGCAGAACAGGCTGCAAGCTTATTACAACAAGTATTAATAAATCAGAAATTTCCTAGTATTGATCGAAAAATTATCAACACATACAATCGCCATAAAGAAATACAATATCTACTTAACATGTATGCAACAAGTGCAATAATGAACCATTTTAGCAACACATCCAGAGCAATATCTCTGTCTTCTCAATTAACAAATCACACTGTTAATCGGAGCATGTTTTTTTATGAATCGCATCTAAATAAAATGACTTCGTGTAACAATCCTACTCAAATGCCTACTCATACTGAAATGAAAAAAGCTCGTGAGGATGATGCTAATTACTTGCCAAAGACTAAACCAGCAACTACAAGACCACGTTTTACTTTGGGAGCTCCTATCTTACCTCAGTTTAACACTGAGCAAGAACCGAAAGCGTATACTATAACGAGAAAAAAATGGTAAATAAGGTCCCACCCATAGGGGGAGGAGTTCTACATGAATAAAACAGTGGTAATTTAACCCAGCCCCCTATTTTTTTTGGCTCTATATGGGTTTCATGGAGGTAACATGTATTTTATTATTTTCGACCGCAAAATACGTTTCCATTCCGGATTTTGCTCAATCAGACTCCTGTCTGATTGTCTCAAATAATAAAATACATGTTACCTCCATGAAACCCATATAGAGCCTTTTTTTGTTCGTTCCCGTGAAGCGATACTTGTCGCGTGGTTCGCTTTAACAATGCGACTTTTAGGTCTGACTCTAGGCGCGCTATCAGCCGGCTGATAGCAGCCGTAGATACTCCTTGTTTTCTGGCAGCTGCTGCAAAGCTATTTCCTTCTACCACGTTGATAAAAGCAGTGATCCGTTCAAATTTACTCATTGTATTATTGTATAATGGTTAACAATTGTTAACTAATTATAATATTGTTTACTTGCATGTCAATATATATACTGACATCCGATACTTTGGGAACATATTATGAAAACAATTATTCAATTACCTTTTATTACCTTGTCATTGATGATTTCATTTGCTTCAGTAAATGCCGTATTATTTTCGCCTGCCTTACCTAGTATTGCAAAATTCTTCTCTATATCAGACATAACTGCTCAGCAAACCATTACCTGGTTTCTGATTGGATATGCGCTGGGGCAACTAGTTTATGGTCCTATTGCTAATCGATTTGGCAGGAAGCCTGCTTTATACGCAGGCATCACTTTGCAAGTGGCTAGCAGTTTTTTATGTATTTGTGCAGGCTACATGCATCGGTATCCTGTATTAGTGCTTGGACGTTTTTTATTAGCCTTAGGATCAGGGGTTGGTTTAAAAATGACGTTTACTTTGGTGCATGAATGTTATGACATAAAAATGGCGAGTCAAACAATATCTTATTTAATGTTAGCATTTGCTGTTACACCAGGGCTAGGTATTGCGCTAGGTGGCATTCTGACTTCACATTTTGGTTGGGTGAGTTGCTTTTATGCGGGCGCATTGTATGGGTTGATACTATTACTGCTTGTTGGTCGATTACCTGAGACGCAAAAAAATTTGAACTACGATGCGCTCAAACTATCACATTTATTGCGTGGTTTTAGTGAGCAATTTAAAAACTTTCAATTGATTGCAGGCGGTTTATTGATGGGGGCATGTACTTCTTTTGTGTATGTTTTTGCCGCTATCGCACCCTTCATTGCCATCAATACTTTTGGAATGAGTAGTGCAGAATATGGCATTGCGAATATTCTACCACCTCTTGGCTTAATATTAGGATCATTATACGGAGCAAAATTAACAAATAAATATTCCTTACAATCAATTATATTAATCGGTATTTATATAGTAACAGCGGGTGTCATGACGATGGGTATTTTATTATTCGCAAAAATACCCATATTATTCTCATTATTCATACCAACTATCATTATTTATTTTGGACTATGTTTGATTCTTGCTAATGCATCATCAATCGCAATGAACCGATCAAATGATACAGCGCATGCTTCTGCTGTGATGAGTTTTATTAATATGGGTACGGCAACAGTTATAGTGCTTAGTATGGGTATTTTCACTATTAATATTATTTTATTGCCAGCTATTTATTTGATGTTAATTATTTTTATGATGAGTATGTATAAATGGCTTATGTTAAGTAAAGTATAGGAGGAATAATATTGTATTTTACTTACCACTGAGCGTATGCGCACATATAAACAGACCCTAGTATCGTTCATATGTCTTTTTTCTTTTCATACCAATTAATCGTAGAGGTGCTTCTGTTCCATCTTTGATTTTGATGGGCAGAGCAAAAATGGTGCAACCAATGGGATCTAATTGATTTGCATTTGCAACATTTTCTATGATGTATTTTCCTGCACCCAAAATTAATTGATGAACAGGGAAATCTGAACCGAATGCATCAGGAGAGAGTGTATCAATTCCTAAACCTACAATATCCCTGGAAAGTAATATTTTTGCAGCTTCAATTGAGATATTTGGAAAAACTTTTTCGTTTCGATATTTGTTTGGCTGTGTCCACCTTTGGTCCCAACCGGTATACATAATGACAAATGCATCTTTAGGGATGATTCCATATTTATCTTCAAAGAGACTAACATCATCTGCAGTGATGCTATATCGGTCATGTGCTTTGCTAGATACATCGATCACTCTACATGTTGTAATTAATGATTGAATTGGGATGGCATCGATAGCGAGGGCATTTTCGAAACAATGAGAGGGCGCATCCATATGAGTTCCAATACCGGCAGACATTTCAAGACGTTGAACACGAAATTTAACATTTCCAGGTGATTCAGTGCTTTGAATATAACGTGCATTATATTTAAAACCAACATCTATACCCCAGTGTGGTACATCCGGTGATAATGAATGTGTAAGATCAATAAAAATAAAATCATCTAAACTGAGAGTCTTTTGTAAATAGACCATTAGATTATCTGGACCATATGTGTATTTTTCAAAAAGCGGTTTAAATCCTGATTTTTCATAAAAACAATACGTTTTCAGATTGTTTTCCTGATTTTGTTTAGGACTTAATATTTCTACGGTGAGAGTTGAATATCTATGTTTGTGACAGTAATTTTCGGCTGCAGTCAGAAGTTTTGTGCCAATATGTTTATTGTGGTAAGCCTTATTCACAGCCATCCAATAAATATTTGCATTATTAGGGTAGGGAAATTCGAGCGTAATCATACCAACACAGTCATTATCAACGTATGCTACAAAAGAGATTCGATCCAATATGCCTTGTTCATACCGTGCATTTGCTTCTGGAATACCAAACCATTCAGGCAAAGTCGCTGTAATTGTTCGACAAACTTCCCTTGCGAGTGCTGGGTCAGTCATTTTGATAGTTATGTTTTTCATTTTGTTTGCAGCTAATAGGATGTCCATAGTTGATTATTTTCTCTAAAATTGATCTTTTATCATTATAACAAATCATTTATATTGCTGAGATTAAATTATTCACTGCACTGAATTATTACTTGTTGATAATTAGGTTTAATAAAGAGCAGATAAATCTACTATGCTCTAAAATGGTTCTATTTTAGTGGGGGAAAATGGAAAGATATCGCGTTACAGACGAAGCGCTAGCTAATTTAGCCGCATCTTGGGCAGTATGATACTGTAGGCGATATCCTGATTGGTTTTGCTATCATCCTAGAATTTTGTAGTCTCTTAGTAAATTAGAGATAATAAGGATAGAATATATGCATAGTCGTATAAAAAATAAAAAAGTTGATTTATTCCAAAAATGGAAAAATTACAATACCAATCTTGCAACGTATACCAAACTAGCCAATGAAAAGATTGTTGCCCATACAGTTCTTGTTACAACAAATAGAAATCCACCTTTAGATGCTGATACTATATTAACAATTAAGAAATTATTGGAAAAAATTCCCAAGATAGAAACCGATTTGAAGTTTTATGAAAAAAAAGCAAAAGAACATGTACAAGATATTTCAAGTCCAATAATAAAGAATATGCTAGCTGAAATTAGTTTAGAAAATAAAAAAGTTTTGTCTATGTCAATTCAACTAAATAAGATTTTAGCTGATATATACATGTATACAGTTAGAACTGTAAAATCTATTGATAAAAAAAAGGAATATATAAAGAACGCATATGAGTCTATCCAACATGCTTGGAAATTAAAACAAGATAATAGTACATTACTTCCAGTCAATTATGATCCTGAGTTGAGAGGGTGTACCGAGCATATCGCTAGAAAATTTTCATATTATTTCCCAGATAATGCAACTAATGATACGATTCAAAATATACTTTTTTTTGCGAAACAAATTAAAGATAAAGATGAGGAATTTAATAAGTACCAAGAAGCACTTGATTTGGCAAAAAAGGAAAATAATCTTGAACAGCAGTTTTTTATTTTATGGGAGCAAGGCGCAAGTTATACGCAAAAGGTGTTTCAGTCACCCCAGCAGCCTACCAGTATACAAGATCTTGAATTTAATCATAAAATGGTACGAAAAATATGCGATGCATACATATCAGCTGCCGAAATTAAGCTAACTCTCGATAACGAGAAAGTCCCTGCAAATATGATGACTAATTGTGAGGGGATATGTTCTGATTTTTATAATATTGCTAATTACTTGCTTATATTATCTTCTTCCCGTTATTTAGCAAATGATTTAGATAGAAAATTAACAATCTTAAAAGATGCAAAAACATATCAAGAATGGAGTGATCGACTTTCTAATAACATCAATAAAAAATTCCTGATATTCCAACATTTAGATGAAAATATTACAGCAGCAATCACAGATGTTGATTGTAAAAAAATAAAAATCAAGCAAGATAAACTTGATAAAGAACAAGAAAAATTGCACTTAGAAAATTGTATGCAAGAATATAACCAGAAATTCGATGAGATACTTAAATCATTTGAAGAGGAAGAAACGCATAAATCAACTGAGAATAATCACAGCTTCCAACGTGAAAATACGAACGTCGATATTCAACCAACAGGATTAGCAGATGAACCTGTAGAAGAATTTCCAGATGTTGATGTTGCTTTTGAACGTCAAGATTCTTACTTTGATTTGAATCGTGATGTTGCTTTTCTACATCAAGCTGAACTAGCAAATGATTCACAGCAGCAAATTTATCTAAATACTAATATTGCTGAATATTATCGAAATCAAGCTTTGAATTTACTTAAAAAAGGTAGGCCTGGGTTATGGAATTCTATCGATAATTTGGAACAGGCAAAGCATTACTTATCGAAGGCAACGAAAATTATTGATGAAATAAAAAATGGTAATCGTCAAGAGCGTTACACGCAGTTTATACAATTAGAGGAATGTATACTCATTGTATCAGAACATACTGAAACCTTATTGATGAAGACCATCAAACAACAACAAAAATTAAAAGAACGTTTAGATAAAAGCCGCGAGGAAGCTAAAAACTACATTATTAATAAATATGGCCGTAGTGCTTGGTTTAGAAATAATACATTTGATTGTGATTTGTTATCTCATAATGCTAGGATTCGTCTTATGACTACAGATAATTTATCAAAATTAGAAAGCATAGAAGCTGATATGCAACAAATACTTAGTCGACTAAAAAATAATAAATATCAGAAAAAATTAAATACTAATGATTATAATAATTTAAATAATATATATAATCAGCATTCTTTTTTTAATGCCAAGTTGCAATCACAGCGACATCGTAGTCAATCTTTTAGTTCTTTCTTTGACCCAAATGAGGTCCTGGCACGTGACGTCAAGCGCAAAGCATATGGTAGATGATGATATCGGAAGAAAAATGGTCCATAACCGTTCACGGGGTAGAGAAATCATTGTATTTTTTGTTTATTTAATGAGCAAACAGGATGTTTGCGAAAGTCAAATCCGGTCACGATGGCCGTATTTGGCGGTTAAATAAGCAAAAAATACAATGATTTCTCTACCCCGTGAATGGTTACAATGGTCCTTGTTCTGTGCTGTAAAAAAACTGGTTATGCACCCTATGATTCCTTATCTATGTACTGATTTTATGGAGCATGTGATGATGTGTGGCCATCTGTAATGGCAATTCATTAAATCTTCTGGATCAACTGTTACAATATAAAGTCGATACTCATTTTGTTCTTGCGCAAGTAATCCTTGGATACATTTACCTCTGGTCACTTCGTACCAGCATGCTTTGCCCTCAAAATCTTTTTCCATAAATTTATTTACAGGGATTTGTACTGGTTTTGGTAAGTACATATTCCATCGTTGATCTTTTTCATTTTTTATAGTTGTCAATCTTGCCCATCCACCCAAAGGCATTTCGCTATTCTCACTTTCTCTTCGTCCCCAAGTAACAAGTTTGATTTCTCCGCCTTTAAGCTTTACTGGTAACATGGCTTTAAGTTGAGTAAAAAAAATCGTATGTATTTTGTTTTGATAATTAAAAATAACTGCTTCCGACATAACACCCTCTCATCAAATGGTTTGACGATGACCATAAGGCTTCCATGCTGGAGCAATAACATTAGGCATTTGAGATCGGTATAGCATCGGTGCTGGAGCAATAGTAAATTCGCCAAATCGATCGTTAATTTTATCTAAGACGGTATAAAGTAATTCTCGTTTATCATCTACTTTAATAAAAAAGTCTGTTTGAAAACCTTCATTACTTGGATCTAGCGCTGTGACTTGTATTTGACTAACAGGTTCGCCATTCCAATGTTGATGTATTAAAAACGATGCAAGTTGAAAAATTTCTTTGCTATCGTTAATTGGCTGGGTACTTTTTCCTTTTGAACCAAACCAACCCAACTCATGATTTAATACTCCTGCAAAAAAATGCTGCGCACGGAATTGATGATGACGCAATCTAGCGCCTAATTTTTCGCACATATGCATGAGAAACGATTCGATAGTGGTTGCACTGGTGGTATTCGGTGGCATCACTTTTCCATGCCCCATTGATTTTGGATTAGTGAGAACAGTATGGATAGGGTCAGGATCAGCACCTTGGCACATATACCAAATACGCCTGCCTAAATTTCCAAATCGTTTGGCCAAGATACTAATCGGAATTTTTTCGACCTCACCGCATTGGGTTGCACCATGTTTTCTGAGAAAACCTCCAATTCCCGATTTGATTCCACTTAATTCCGTAACATCAACATGGCGAAGTCTCTCCTTTGCTTCCCACGGAGGAATAACCACAAAACCATCAGGTTTTTCTAATTTTGCAGCAAATTTGGCAGTGGTTTTATCACCGCTAATGCCTACCGAACAAAGCAACCCTGATACTTTGTATATTAATTCCTTTGCCATCAACCCGATTTTTTCGGGCGTGCCGTATAGTAATTGGCAATGAGTCACATCTAGAAATGCTTCATCGACTGAAAAAGCTTCAATATCAGGCGTCAGTGTCGCAAGCGCATCCATAATCGAGCGTGATACCTCAACATATCTTCCGGGATTTGCTGGCACTTGGATTAAATTTCGACATAACTGTTTCGCTTCTTTAAGACGCATGCCTGTTTTAATCCCATATGAACGTGCCTCATAAGAACTGGTAATGATGCACGTGCCTTGCTTACCATTTGTAACTACAAGCGCTCTTCCCCGCCATTCTGGATGATCAAGTTGTTCAACGGATGCAAAAAATGCGTTCATATCAACTAGGATAATTGCTCGTGCCCAAGGTTTTTCATGCGTAGAGTTCATTGGGGAAAGCATACATTAACCTCACTTATTCGCACGCATCCAATAAAGATACCTTGAATACACATTCTTTCTGGCGCATAAGCTCGTGGCTTTAATTCTGGATTAGCAGGAATAAGGGTAATCATTCCTTTTATCTTGAAAGAGATACGTTTTAATGTGGTGTTATATTGGTCAATTAATGCAACAATAATATCACCCTCTTTTGCAACATCTGCTTTTCTGCAAATAATAATGTCCCCATCCATTATGCCCTCATCAATCATAGAGGTTCCTTTTACAACGAGGGCAAATCGATTGGGTCCTTGAAACAAATTATTTACGTCAATAAATTGGTACTCAGAAATAGCTTCAATGGGCACACCGGCAGAAATTCGACCCAGTAGTGGCACATGCTTTGTAGAGAGAGATATTAAAAGGCGACGTCCTTCTTTAATAAGCACAAGCTTGCCTTCCTTTTCCAACGCTCGTAGGCTTCTCGTTATTAAGCTTTTAGAGCGCGGGCTGATTCCCATTGCTTCCGTCATTTCAGCAAAGGACGGTGAGCTGCTATATTGGGGAATATAGTCTGAAAGGAATTTGTACAAATTGTCGCGGAAGCTTGTAATCATGTTCTTTCACCCAATCGTTCTCTTACTTATTTAGAATAGGTGAATACTTGGTGAACGATCAATATATATTTTGAAATTTATTCCCCTGGTAAGCCATCGTAACCTTAGCAATGGGGTTTCAATATAATTTGATTGGGGTACATTAAAAAAGTAACTATTCAGCGCAGAGGTATTTATAGTATTTTTTTGTATTATTTATCGCAAAACAAGCTCTTTCTGTACTGGTTTTGCTCTCACGGACTTCCACGCAACCAGTGCGGGGCAAGCTCTGCCCGTAAGTAAATAATACAAAAAAACATATCAATACCTCTGCGCTGAGTAGTTACTTAAAAATTACTTTAACGAGAGAGCCCCCATTTGAATGGGAAAATATGCTAATATAATGACTGGATTTTATAATTATAGACAAGGAAGGGATATATGGAGACGATCAAATTTTTTCGTTTATTTTCAAGTTTTTTTATGCTCAGCTTTTTAAGTTTTAGCGCATATGCACTAAATTCTGGTGGATATGCACAGCTCTCAAGTTCGCAAAACCAATCGGCAAATGGACCCGTTAATTTGGCTTTTATAGATAAAGTAGATAGCCTGCAAAACATGAGTAGCACTCAAAATAAAGTGATAGTTAAAGCGGATGGTATTTATTTTGTGATGGCGGCAGGCCAGATTGGTGCTATTAAAAAGGGAGTAGTGGATAACGGGTACGTTGATTTATGGTTAGTGCAAAATGGAAAGGTGGTAGCCAATTCCAATACAAGGTTAACAGTTAATAATGCAGCAACTGGTGTTTTAGTATCGCAGACGCTGATGCCTCTTAAGGCCGGTGACACAATTAGCGTAGGATTTTCAGCTAGTGATCCATCCCTTGGGTTGGTTACAATTCCTGCAACGAATGGCGAACCCGCTATTCCTAGCATTATTTTCTCAATGCATAAAGTATAAGTTTAACATACTGTAATAGCAGTAGTTCTGACCGCTATAACATATTTTTTCTGTAACTGTTCAGCTCCATCCAAGCTGAACAGTTACAGCGAATTTGTACATTGTTAGATACACGTCGATTAAACAATGATTTGCTTAACCAACATTTGCTTGCCATCATCAGCCTTCAAACGAATAAAAATGAGTGATGAAAAAATGGTAAGCGCACCCATAGCAAAGAAAGTTTGGTGAAATATTGTAGGTGTGAGTGATAAAGGTTGGCTTGAAAGAGATGAAAAATACCGCAATAAAATAGCACCAACGGCAACACCAAGGCTTTGTGCTAATACTTGGACTGTACTGGTGATGCTGGTTGAAGCACTGAGTTCATCTTCATTGATATCAGCAAATGCGAGTGAGTTCATGCCAGTAAATTGTGCAGAAAGAACGATACCAAAAATAAATGTCATGCATGCAATGGTATAAATTGAAGTTTGCAGTTTAATGATTTGAAATGACCATAAGACAAATGCTACTAATAATGTGTTAGTAATTAAATATCGTCGATATCCTATTCGGCGTAAAATACGCAAGGACAGTAGCTTGGAGAAAACGATTCCGAATGCCATGGGGGTTAATAATAGACCAGATAATTGCGCACTATAACCAAGCCCAATTTGTTGTAACAAGGGTAGCAAAAATGGCATACCACCAAAACCTAATCTCGCGCATAAATTTCCCATTACAGAAATTTGAAACGTGCGTATGTGTAATAATTCAATTTTAATTACAGGATGAGCTTGCCGTTTTGAGTGAACAATATAAAAAATCAACATGGTTAGTGAAATGGCTATTAATAATAGTATTGAATTTCGATTAACATCAGATTCGCTAAGCTCTGAAAGTGAAAAACACAACAGTGCTAAGCTACCGCCAAATAATATAAATCCCAATAAATCAAATGGTCGTGCTGTTCTTGGTGCTGTATCATGTAAGCTGTAAGCCGCTAAAACTATGGCCATTGTACCTATCGGAATATTGACCCAAAAAATCCACGGCCAAGATAAATGATCAGTAATTATACCTCCAACAAATGGTCCCAGCATGACGGCGACAGATACGACAATAATGACGGTATTCATTGCTTCTACTAACTCATGTCGTTTGAAGGTACGGGCGATAATTAATCGACCCAGCGATATCATAAATGCACCACCTATTCCCTGTATGCTGCGATATATCACTAACTCTGAGAGTGTGTGAGCATAGCCACACCAGAATGAACTGATGGTGAAAATACCGAAGGCGATGATAAAAATACGTTTGGCGCCGTATTGATCTGCTGCCCATCCGCTGATAGGAATAAAAATAGCTAAGCTCAACAAGTAGCTAATTAAAGCAATTTTTAAATCAATGGGGCTCACATGTAAACTTCGCGACATAGCGGGGATGGATGTGTTGATAATATTCGAATCAAGCACATCCATAAATAATGCCAGAGAAACAGTAAAGAGAGTAAG
>Ga0207082_1026_pt1 | contig 35875 bp, 26 predicted proteins | sample Alteio_BWMinHeat_56_FD_153588 | JGI IMG/M metagenome (GOLD analysis project Ga0207082, IMG submission 153588) | Enriched cells from forest soil in Barre Woods Harvard Forest LTER site, Petersham, Massachusetts, United States -... | ecosystem: Environmental > Terrestrial > Soil > Temperate forest >...
ATAGGGCTGAACGCGTAATGTAGGTAGCTCCTGTAGTTGTAACCGCATCAACAGGTCAACCAGGTAATAGATAAGTATGATACCACAAAATGAAACGACAAGGCTGTCATTCACGAAAACATGCTCCAGGATTTTATCTAAGAAAAATCCCAAAACCAAAACATTAATGAACAGGTATAAGATCAATAGGGCTAATACAATGCGGATGGCAATGCTTTTGCCCATATTCTTCGATCGCCAGAAGGCTTTCAATTCATGCCCGATGAATGTTGATATCATAGAAGGTTGGTGAGTAGTAATTTATCAGTACTGTAATAATAATCAAAAATGTTTGTAAATATAAAATGTGAATGGGGACAATTGCGCTTTCGGTGCTGGTACCTCACCCTGTAATCGTTCTCAAAACTATCCGTTATCATTTATTATTTATCTTTAATAGCCGCCAATATTAACATGTATGCCATGAATTTGAAGAAAACCAACTGGTTGTTTACACTAGCACTTTTATTTGTCTGCCGGGCTGCCAGTGCTACACCCAACAGGGTTCGGGTATTCAATGTCAACTGGGGGTGGTATCTGCTAGCAATCATATTTTTAACGCCTTTACCTGCAGCCTTTATATTTAGCTTCATCAGTATAAAGAAGGAATCTAGAAGACTCACTATACTAGCATTGGTTTTTACTGGTATGGTTTGGTATGAATCATTTATTTATGAAGGGTGGGCCGACTCGTATTTTTGTTCTGGTCTCACCGCTTTGTGCATCGGTATGTTGTTGTCCAAAATTGCAGATCATAGCATAGGGTTTAAATTTGTTTGGCTTAAAATACTTATTATCATCTTATATCTGTTCTCTGCCAAATATCTGTTGTGGGGCATTGTTTCGATAACAGATATGGAACAATATTGTTCAGACCGCACAGCACTGGTAAGTTATTGGTTATATCATATCGGCTTTTTGGTGCTACAGGTCTATTTGCTCAGCCTTTTCCTAAAGCAACGAAGGGTTAAAAATTTACCCCCTTACAACTTGCTTCAATCACTTGGTATCGGGCTGGTCACTGGCATCGGCTCATGGCTTATTTCTATTGTTTTTGTGTTGCAAGGACTAGAAATGGTGCTAAACCCCTTCATATACAGTGCTTCGCCACTTTATTTTGATGCATCTATTTGGCTGCTGTCTGGACTACTTGTCTTTGCGCTCAACAGAAGACACAAACCGTAAACTAAAGATTGAAAACAAAAAACCGAGAATTTGTACAAGCTCTCAAATTAACATGTTGACGCTTTAGTCCCCTCGGCACAATGGCTCTCCGCACAATAGTTTTCAAATCCATGCATTAGCCTTTATTATTTATCTTTAATACTCGCTACCTTTAATAGGCGTGCTATGAATTTAAACAAACTACGCTGCTGGTTTACGTTTGCTCTACTATTTGTCTGCCAGGTTGTTAGTGCTGCGCCCAACTGGGGTGGCATAGGCAGTGGAGATGACTGGGGTTGGGATATGCTTGCCATCATACTTATAGCACCATTACCGTTAGCGTTTACATTCAGTCTCATCAGCAGAAAGAAAAAATCACGAGTGCTGGTGGTATTATCAATTTTTTTTACCTGCCTGGTTTGGTACGAATCATTCATGTTCCGGGATTGGGCATGGGGTTATATTTGTTGCGCTCTCGCTGCATTATGCTTTGGCATGTCGCTTTCTAAGCTCCTGGGCCGCAGCATTGGTTCTCGTTTTTTTTGGCTTTCCATGTTCGTTATCATCTTGTATCTTTTTGCTGCCAAGTATTTTTTGGGAGGTATCATGTCTCTCAGCGATCTGCAACGGTATATGACCGACAACGTTGACAGGATAACAGATTGGATATACCGTATCGGCTTCCTGCTGCTGCAGGTCTATTTCCTCACCCGTTTCATGCAGCAACGAAGGTCAAGAAATCTGCCGCCCTATAGCCTGTTTCAGTCGCTTGGTGTGGGACTGCTCACCGGTGCTGGTGCCTGGCTTATATGTATTGTTTTCCTTCCGCACGGATTGGAAATGGTACTACGTCCCTTCACCTATAGAGCTTCACTTCTTTATATTGATGCATCTATCTGGCTGCTGGCCGGCTTGCTTGTCTTTGCGCTCAGCAAAAGAAGCAAAGTCAGCAACTTAGAAGACCCAGGTAAGAACTTATAAGTCGTTCTGTATCGGCATGCAAATCTAAGAAAAAGATGTATTTTGTTTTAACTATGAGTCATACACCAAACGATGAAACAACCACCCGGAACGCTGACGTATGTGCCACCTGTGGTCAGCCATTGCAGGGGCCGTATTGTAGCCAGTGTGGCGAAAAGAAACTTGATAAACATGATAGACGTGTCATCAGTATTTTTGAAGAGGTGATCCATTCCTTTACACATGCCGATAGCAAATTCCTGCGCTCGTTAAAATATTTGTTTACCCGTCCGGGTTTCCTGACTAATGAATATTTAGCTGGCAGGCGAAAGCGTTATAGCACCCCGCTATCCCTTTTCTTTATCGCCAACCTTTTATACCTCCTCGCTTCTCCTGTCGATACATTCAATTCGCGTTTTGAAAGCATGATAACAGGACAACCTTACTCTCAAGCCATTATACCGCAAGCGCGCCAAAAAATGCAGAAAAAGCACTGGACCTTTACCCAGATACAGGAACATTATGATGAAAAATCATCGCACGTTGCAAAGCTGATGTTGGTAGGGCTTATCTTCTTGCTATCAATACCGGCTGCGATTTTATTCATATCCCGGAAGCGCTATTATTACGATTATGTTGTGTTCTCCCTGGAGTATGTCAATTTCATCATGTGGGGGTTTATGTTATTGATACCATGGCTTCTGATATTGGTAGCTATTGTACTGTATTTAATGGGGTATAGGGGACATGGTAGTCAGTTAAATATCAATTCGCCTTACCTGTTTGGAGGTGTTTTGTTAATACTATGGGCTTACCTGGCAATTGCAGCGCAAAGAGTATTTAATCAATGGTGGGGACTCACATTTTTAAAAGCAGGGGTACTCATGGTTTGCACTGTTTTAGCTATGTACTTCTACCGCTTTTTAGTTTTTGAAGCAACCATTTTTTTGTTATAGCAACTTATATGTTTACCGGACCAACTTGTCTAAGAACCATCTGGCGCGTGTCTGTAGTCAAGCTTTGCGTATAGCAGACTCGTGTCTATATGATTCAGCCGGTTTGCAACCGGCATTCAAGAGGCAAAAGTTCAAACTGCTCCAACTGTTCAATTGGCGCAAGTGTTTCCACTTGTCCCCTAATTACCCAAAGTTTTTTCAACTTGCCAATACCCAACCATTACCCGGCAAATCCCTTAATCACATATTAATCCCGGTTCTAAACTGTGACTAAAACTCCCTTCTTCACCACAAACTTTCTTCAAAAAAATTAAACGCAGCAATTACATACATACCCCAAACGGCAACAAGCAATTGTGCAAAAAGATTTTGGTATCACACCGCCAAATGGTGGCATCATACCGTCCAAATATCGGTATCATAAAAATTCAATTTGCTAAAACCCAACCCCCACCTAAACTTTGCCCCAAAAAATATTTTTAAAAATAAAAAATAGATGAGGATTGAAAAACAAAAGTAGAGAATTTGCAAAGGCGCCTTTTTTTGTCCGGCATGAAAGCACTTCGCTGGATAGAGATAAAGAGAAGCCGTACTTGACAACCCCAATAATTATCCCTAAAGCGGACAAAAAACCAGCGCCCCACAATAGTAAGACCACGCAACACGCAGAAGAGCTTCTAAAACTTTTCTCATGAGCACCATTGAAAATAAAATGAGGCGAGTAATCTGCGGAGCAATTGATTTTAGTGTCCTTTTTTGGGTTCCTTTTTTTGGACAAGCAAAAAAAGGAACATAGCTCAGGATTGTAATGAAGCAGAAATAATAGCACTATTAACCATATTCTACATAAATATCACTCATGAAACAAACCGAAAAACACCAGGCTCGCGAACTCTATTTCCAACTCAACCTCCCGCAAACAAAAATAGCCGAGATCCTCAACCTCGATCGCAAGACCATCAGCCGTTGGATGGAAGAAGACAAATGGTGCGAGATGAAATACGCCGCCCAGCAAATGCCCGGCATGTTATTACAAGACCTATATAATCAATTATCCTGCCTCCACGCCCGTATCCACTCCCGTGTCCCCGAGCGACAATACCCAACCGATGAAGAATCCATTATCCAACGCAGACTCATGATGTCGATAAAGAATGCAGAAAAGCAATCCGTCGGCAACTACATGCAAATAATGACCGAGATAATAAATGAGGTCGCAAAACAAAGTCCCCAACTCGCCCTCGACCTCACACCATATACCGACAAAATAATAAAGAAAAAACTAGACAAGAAGACCTTCCGAAAAAACGCTATGTTCCTCACCGACGAACCTTATATCGAAGAAGAACAACTACCACAAGAACAACCATCACAAATTATAGATAATGGGTCCTCCCCTTCAGGGGAGATAGAGGGGCAAGCACTCGCTAATGAAATTGATAACCCCTCTCCTCCTTTGGAGGAGTCGGAGGAGGTCTCAGAGGAGGCTTTTGTCCCACAATGCGACATTTCAGAAAATATAATAACCGCGTCAGCAAATGATTCCAGCCCATCAATACAAATCCAAGAAGAAAAAAATATCTCCGATAACTGGACCCCTGACTATGATAAAATGCCTGCCGACCTTCGCGATGCATGGTATCGCTGGTGGGCTGCAAAAGACCCATACGAAGAAGTAAGTCCCGAGATTTATAAAAGATTACAGAACTATGAATACCCACCTGCCATAGTACCTAAACCAAAGTCAAAACAAAGAACAGATATCAATGCATATCTAAATGCCTGGATGGACGAAGCAGATAGAGAAAACAACAAACGTCCAAGATGGTAGTTGCCTAACAACCTACATGTTCTGCAAACCCCATAAGTTAAATCCATGTATCAATACCGCAGGTATCAGGCTTTTGGTGCGGTGGGTAACATATCCCCAAAGCAAACCTATAGGTACAATTCGTGCAGCACCGCCAATAGCGCCAGACCATCCGTTGGTTTTAAAATCTTGTCCAAAAACAGGAATATGCATAGATGCCCAAATGATAGTTGCAAGCACAAAACCTAATCCCATGTTATTCATAGCTTTCCCTAAACGGGTTTGTAACAACATACGCAGAAATTCCTCGGGCAATGCAGCCGATATAAGCCCGGTAAATGACATGCCAAGGAGGCCGTATTCTTTATAAGCTTCTTTCCAATGAGAAACCTCAGGAGCCAGCCATAGGGTAATTCCACCTACAATAATATGAATGAAGATAGGTAGGTACCAGTAGTGCAGGTTGATGCCTAATTCTTTTGGTTTGTATTTGTAACGGAATAAATAAATAAGCGATAACACGATGGGAAATACAAAAAGAAACAGTGGTAGCAGAGCCAACCTGGTAAACTTGTTCAACGTATTCCAATCAGTTACAAAACGGATGAACAACATACTCAAACCCAGCAAAGTGCAAATGATAATGACAAGCAGTTCACGGTTTACAGGCCTTTTGATAGGAAATCCAGTAGCATCTTTAGGCTTGATGCCAGTAATAATGTCTGTAACAAATGCGCCGAACCAAACAGCAAAAATATAACCGATACCATGTAATAACTGATGCGTAGTATATCCAATATATATAACCCATGCGAATGATAACAACACAAGAAAGCAAGCAACGGGATAGTGCTGCGCAATATCGATATGTTTTGCAATGGTTTTGGTTACAATATTGGGCATATATGAGAATATACCACACAATATATAAAAAAATACAGCTTCTGTGCAAAGGGAGCGTATTCTCAGGGCGACAAAACAAGAAACTAAATGTGGAGTTATTTCAAAATACTAAGCGATGCCTCTTTATCTTTTGCCAACTGCGCTTTTAAAGCATCAAGTGAGACGAATTTTTCTTCATTACGCAGCCAGGCTATAAATTCAATTTCTATTGTATGGTCATAAATGATCTCATCGAAATCAAAAATATTCACCTCGATGTTCACTCGTTTTTCATCGGTCACCGTAGGGTTGTAGCCAATGCTCATCATGCCACCATAGGTATTGCCATTGTGTTTCACACGTACGGTATAGATACCAAGCGCAGGTATCAATTGGTCAGCATCCGATGGTTGCAGATTGGCCGTAGGGTAGCCCAGTTCTTTACCAAGCTGTCTGCCTTTTATTACAGTGCCTGCAACAGTGTAGTTGTGCCCCAGCATATGTGCCGCATCCTGTACATGACCTTCGGTAAGTGCTTTTCTTATTTTGGTAGAGCTTACAGTCGCTTCATCTATCAATTGCGCAGGTATCTCTACTACTTCATACTGGTATTGGTCGGCATATTTTTTCAGCATGTGTATGTCTCCCTTTCTATCATGACCAAAACGATGATCATAACCAATAACAATACTATGCGGGTTAAAATGCTTTACCAAAAAATCCCTGATGTATTCTTCCGCAGTAAGATCAGAGAATGCTTTTGTGAAATGTGCTACAACTACATGCTCGATACCTTGCTGTTGTACCAGCTGCACTTTCTTCTCAAGAGGCGTTAGTATGTGTAATATTTGGTTGGGGAATAAAAGCTTCCGTGGGTGCGGCTCAAAGGTGATAAGGATACTTTCTCCACCCGTGCCAGTGGCATGTTGTACTACTTCTTTCAATATGGCGCTGTGGCCCATATGCACACCATCAAAAGTACCTATTGTTATAACAGGCTTTTTGAAAACCGGGAGTTTATGTATGTCGTTAAAGATCATTTACCTGTTTTAAGATATACCCCTTTAACATAAGCATTATTGCCAAATCCACATTCATATTTACCATCTATATAATCAACAACTGCATAGCCATTGCAAAAACGAATACTGAATTTACAACTACCTGTTTCACTGCTATCGCTATATATGGCTTTGTTGTTTTTAATAGCTAAATGTACACTGTCCATCTCTGCCTGGTTCCTTGCAGGGGAATCTGTAACATTCGAAAAACTAACGATGACACTATCCTTACCTAAAGAATGGATCTCCATATTGCCAACAGCGCCTTCCTTACCAAGACTGTATTGGTATGTGCCATCAATTGCTTGTGGAGTTCTTATGGTATCATTGAATTTACCACCATCAAGAGCTTCTAAATGTATCTTCATCTCTTTTCTTGAAGTAGGAGAGAACCATGAACCTTCAAAAACATTGTTGGTGACATCATTGCCAAACCAGGTGCCTGTGATGTTGCCGTCTTTTTCAAACTCGTATAGCTGGAAAGTGTTTTCGTTCTTCATACCCAGCACTTTGATTGGTGCCGGATTTTTTGCGCCGGTATAGATCAGCTCTCCATTAATAATGCCGTCTTTGACATAGTATGAAAGTGTAGCAGGGATATTCTTACCGATCAAACCAGTCCAGTAGTGCAAGCCGGAATTTGGGTTTGTCGCAGTTTGTGTAGCAGTGCCACCATTAGACTGGCAACCCCAGATAAACAGAGCGCAGGAAAGCAGTAAAAGCGTTAAGTGTTTTATCATGAATACAAGCCTTATTAGTTACGCAATACTCATAAGTATCTCGTAAAAGCGGAAACAATCTTCAAACGTATTGTAGAGCGGAACAGGGGCAATACGTATCACATTAGGTTCGCGCCAGTCTGCAATTACGCCATTTTCTGCCAGTTTTTCAAACACCTCTTTACCTCTGTCGACAAAAAGTAAAGATAATTGGCACCCACGACGAGCTTTGTCTGCAGGGGTGATTATTTCAAAAGGTAAATGTTTTATCTGTTTCAGCAGGTACTCCAGGTAGCCCGTCATTCTCTCACTTTTGCTGATCAATTCATCCATGCCGGCCTTATCAAAAATATCAAGTGATGCATTATGAGCCACCATATTGAATACAGGAGCATTGCTCATTTGCCAACTGGCAGCACCTTGTTGCGGGTGAAAGCCTTTAGCCATTTTGAAGCGGGTCTTTTCATCATTGCCCCACCAGCCTGCCAAACGGAAGAGTTTTGGATTATTGCCATGATGTTCATTAACATAAGCACCACCTACACCACCCGGACCAGAGTTAAGGTATTTATAAGAGCACCAGCATGCAAAATCAACAGACCAGTCGTGCAGATGTAAGGGTACATTACCAACAGCATGTGCCAGGTCGAAACCAACATAGGCGCCTACTTTGTGTCCGGCTTTTGTGATACGCGACATGTCAAACAACTGACCTGTATAGTAGTTTACACCACCCATTATAACTACAGCAAGTGATTCGCCAGCTTCTTCTATTGCATGGATAATGTCTTCTTCTTCTATTATATGTTTGCCAGGAGCAGGGCTAAGCTCAATGATCGCATCATTTGGATCATAACCATACATGCGAACCTGAGTTTCGATAGCATATTGATCGGATGGGAAAGCTCCGGCCTCCATTATTATTTTATAACGCTTACCCTCAGGACGATAGAAGGAAAGCATCAACAAATGAAGGTTCACGGTCAGCGTATTCATTGCTACCACTTCCTCTTTGTTTGCACCTACTATCTTAGCCAGGCGTTCAGCGAATATATGATGATAAGAAAACCAAGGGTTTGCCGCACGAAAATGTCCTTCAACACCATGTCTTGCCCAGTCCTCCAGTTCTTTTTGCATCAGGTAAGACACACTTTTGGGTTGCAGGCCAAGAGAGTTGCCACAGAAATAGCTTACATCTTTACCGTTATGTTGTGGAAAAAGGAATCTTTCCCTGAATGGGTATAATGTATCCAGTTGATCCTGGTTTTGAGCATATTCAATTGAGGCTTCGTATTTCTGTGACATGTATCAAATTTGCGCAAAAATACTGTGATAGGCGGAAAAATGGGTTTTTCTTTTTGGGAGACTTAAATACCCGTACAAAGCAGGATTAATAGGGGATAATGCTATTTTGTCCTGAATTTCAGATAAAATGGCAGGGAATTGAGGTTTGTATATTTGGCATACTTAATGAACTAAGACACCGGGAGAAACAGTATCTATTTGTTTCTCACTTTGATTTAAAATATTATTTTTGATAAAACATTAAAATTAAAATGAAAACGTCGTCAATCGTATTGATCATTCTTGCTGCTTTATTATTAATGGGTGGCTGTTCAGCTGTATCCGGATATAATAATATGAACGCTCTACAGAAAATAACTGATGAAAAATGGGCTGAGGTACAAAGTAGCTATCAAAGAAGATCTGACCTGGTACCAAACCTGGTTGCAACCGTAAAAGGTGCCGCAAATTTTGAACAAAAGACTTTAACTGATGTGATAGAGGCTAGGGCAAAAGCTACACAAATGAATGTGAACGCTTCGGACCTGACCCCAGAAAAATTGCGTCAATTTCAACAAACTCAAGGCCAGTTAAGCCAGTCTTTGGGTCGCCTGATGGTGGTATCTGAGCAATATCCGCAATTGAGAGCTACGCAGGCTTTCAGCGATCTGCAAACACAACTGGAAGGTACAGAGAACAGGATCAAAGTATCTCGTGATGCATATAATAATGCAGTGCAAGAGTTTAACACCAAGATCAGCAACTTCCCTCAGAACTTGTTTGCAAGTATGTTCCACTTCAAAGAAAAACCTTGGTTCAAGGCTGATGAAGGTGCACAGAATTCTCCTAAAGTAGATTTTGGTAAATAAGCTATATATGTGGTTACTTCCCTGGAGAAAAGCATTGGTTGATAAGACTACGCAAGCGCGTGTGGTTGCTGCTATTAAAGAAGCAGAATCAAAAACTACAGGTGAGGTACGTGTATATATAGAGCCAGAGTGCAAGTATGAGGATCCGATGCTTAGAGCAAAGGAGGTATTTATAAAACTACATATGCAGAAAACAGCTCGTAGAAATGCTGTGCTCGTTTACCTGGCAATAAATTCACGCCACTATGCCATATTTGGAGATATAGAGATATATGAAAAAGCAGGTGGCAATGCTTTTTTTGAGAAGGCGGCAGAAGAAATGAAGGCTTATCTTAAAAAGAATGATGTTGCAGGTGGCTTGAGCCATTGTGTGAATGAACTGGGTAAGGCGCTGGCACAGCATTTCCCTTATGACCCAAGTGTGCCTAAAAATGAATTACCCGACGAAATCGTATTTGGAAAATGAGGGTTAGTATAAAGAAATGGTTCGCATATATCGGATTGGCTATTGTATGTACAATAGCCAGTACCGCTGTATTTGCTAATGATAATAAGATTCCTGAAAGGCCGAATCCACCTATGCTGGTGAATGATCTGGCAAATATGATGAGCCCGGGCCAGGCAGCAGAATTGGAAAGAAGGGTGGAAAATTATGCTAATTCAACATCTACTCAAGTATGCGTAGTAACTGTGAACAGTATTGGTGATAATGAGATCGGTGATTATGGTATCAAGCTTTTTAAAGAATGGAAGGTCGGACAGCAGGGTAAGAATAATGGTATCTTATTACTGGTATCGAAGGCAGAACGCAAGATCACTATCAGAGTAGGGCAGGGATTGGAAGGTGTATTGCCGGATATAACCTGTAAACATATTATTGACAGAGAGGTAATGCCATCATTTAAGGCTGGCGATTATTATGCAGGATTTGTAAATGGTGTGGATTCTATTATAGCAGCCAGTAAAGGCGAATATGTAGTTGAAAAAAATGATGTAGTTGGTGGCCGTGGCGGACAACATGGTAAAAGAGTACCTGCCTGGGTTACTATTCTTATCATTGTTATTATATATTTTATAATCTGGCTGGTTAATAGGTTCCGAGGTGGTGGCGGTGGAAATTATATGAGTGGTGGTGGCTTTGGCGGCTTTATGACCGGTTGGTTCTTAGGCAGTGGACTTGGCGGTGGCTGGGGTAGCGGCGGCGGAGATAATGATGGCGGTGGTTTTGGAGGTGGTGGCTTTGGCGGCTTTGGTGGTGGTGATACCGGTGGTGGCGGTGCCAGTGGAGGATGGTAGGTTGTATAAGTCAAAATTCAAAGTGAAAAGTCAAAACCTCAAAGTTTTGTAGGTAATTTTAGGATAGTCGCATATTTTTTAAATATATCCCTGTTGTAGCCGATATAGCTCAATAATATTACCTTTGCGCACATTATTTCTAAGTAAAGAATGTTGCAAGAAGAATCTATCAGGGCAAAAGAGCAAGTGATGCTGTTGGCACGTTTTAAAGACTATGCCCAGTTGTTGAAGCCAAACCTGAGCTTCATGGTGGTTTTTTCAAGTGTGATAGGTTACCTGATGGCACCAAATATCAAGTTCCATCAATTCCCATTCAAAGAAGTTGTTTTACTTTTCATCGGTGGTATTTTAGTTACCGGAGGTGCTAATACTATCAACCAGATACTGGAACGTTACAGTGATAAGTTCATGAAGCGTACCAAGAACCGCCCGATGCCTGATGGCAGGATGGGGGTTGTTGAAGCCTGGATCGTAGCTGTCGTAGCAGGAGTTTCAGGAGCATTTATACTCGGTTATTTTTTCAATCCATTTGCAGGTATATTAAGTTTCATTTCTTTATTATTATATGCATTTGCATATACACCCATGAAGAAGATACATCCGATAGCCGTATTTATAGGAGCTATTCCGGGTGCGTTACCACCACTTATTGGTTGGGTAGCAGCTACAAGTAGTTTTGGTGTTGGTGGCTGGGTGTTGTTCCTGATACAATTTTTTTGGCAGTTCCCGCATTTCTGGGCTATTGCATGGGTAGGTTTTGATGATTATATGGCAGCCGGTATCCGTATGCTTCCTTCAAAAGAAGGCAAGACAAGATTTACAGGTATGCAATGTGTGTTTTATAGCATGGTATTGATACCAATGGCTTTGATGCCAAGATTTGTAGGCATGACGGGTGATATTGGTACTGGTATATGTATGGCTGCGGGGTTATTGTACCTGACAGCATCTATGGTTTTTTATAGAAAGAATGATTTTAAGTCAGCTAAACGGGTAATGTTCTCTTCGTTCATTTACCTGCCAACTGTATTGTTAGCATTGTTATTTGACAAAATCTAATTATGATGGAAAGTGTGGCGAATGCTCCGGTAGAAAGAAAAAAAATACACCCGCAAAAATTTGCGATGTGGATGGCTATTGGTGCGATCTTTATGATGTTTGCCGGATTGACGAGTGCGTATGTGATACGTAAAAGCCAACCTAACTGGCGGTTTTATCATCTGCCATCTACATTTACGATATCAACCATTGTTATTTTATTAAGCAGTATCACCATGTTTTTGGGTGTCAGGGCTTTTAAAAAACATCAGACATTGGTATACCGCAGATGGATAACACTAACCTTAATATTAGGTGTTTCATTTTGTTTATTGCAGTTTTTAGGTTTTTATCAATTATACCATACTATACAACAGGTTAACACGAACGACGGTGGTCTTTTAAATTCATACAGGACCGTAACTTTAAGTGGTAGTCCCAGCGAGTCTTTCCTTTTTGTAATTGCATGGACGCACTTAGCCCATATTTTGGGTGGAATAATTGCATTAATAATAGTATTTTTAACCGCTTTTAGAAGGAATAAGAAAGTATATAGCGCAACAGGACTTGAGGTAGTGGCCACGTACTGGCATTTTGTGGATGTATTGTGGATATATTTATTTGTGTTCTTTCTGCTAAATCAATAAAATTGTTTTTCTAAATTCGCACCCGAATCCACAATAGTAACTTTAAGCTAATTTATGTCACAAGCAGCAACAGCAACAGTAAACGAAGAAAAATTATGGGGTGGAGGGCGTTCGCCTTTCAACGTTAGTTATGGTAAAATGATGATGTGGTTCTTCCTCATGTCAGATGCCTTTACTTTCGGAGCCTTGCTTATCTCTTATGGTACCACACGTTTCTTCAGCGCCGCATGGCCTGATGCTAACCAGGTTTTCAGAGCGTTCCCATTTTTGGGTAATAATCTGCCCCTGTTGTTTGTGAGTCTTATGACTTTCATTCTCATCATGAGTTCTGTAACAATGGTACTTGCAGTACATGCAGGCCATTATGGTGATAAGAAGAACGTAGCTAAATGGATGCTTTGGACAATAGTAGGTGGTATTGCGTTCCTTGCCTGCCAGGCTTGGGAGTGGACACACATGCATGGTGAGATCGGTTCTTTATGGGGTGCTTTCACAGATGTGAATACGCCAATTTCAAAATATGCTGATTTCTTTAGTGAGAAGAAGACAACTGCCGAGGCATTGGCATTGCATGGTCGCCAGGCAGCACATGATTTCTTTAACTATTTCTTTACTATTACCGGTTTCCATGGTGGTCACGTATTTTCAGGTGTTTGTTTCAATATCATGATATTGATCAATACTGTGAATGGTACTTACGAACGCCGCGGCCACTACGAAATGGTTGAGAAAATAGGCTTGTACTGGCACTTTGTAGACCTGGTATGGGTATTTGTATTTACTTGTTTTTATCTTCTCTAAAACATTTAACTTTCATCACAACAACAATATTTAAGAAATGTCTCAACATCATAGCAATAACATACAAGAATTATACGAGGGCGACCAATCTAAGCTGTATTCAGGCATAATGGCGCATCACACTGATATTAATTCAACAGAAAGTAAAGGCCAGGTAAAAAAGATATGGAGAGTGTTTTGGATACTATTGGTGATAACTGTTATCGAAGTTATCATGGGTATGTTCTTCAGCCATAATATGCCAAAAGCATTGGTAAACTTTTTCTTCCTTGCTCTTACATTGTTGAAAGCTGGTTATATTGTTTCTGTGTTCATGCACCTTGGTGATGAGTTCAAGAACTTCCTGATAACCATGATGATACCTCTGACTTTGTTTATTTGGTTCATCATTGCTTTTCTTGCTGATGGCGGATTTTGGTTACATATGAATTCTCATGTACGTGCAGGTATGCATTAGTATTGTACCTTGTGATATAGAACGGAGAAAATGAGTAACAAAAGAAAAATAAATTATATAGCATTTGTAATAGGAATAGCGGTGGTCTTTGCCCCACCGCTATTTTTTTATTTTTATTATATCAATAAATTAAAAACGCACAAGCCACTTCCTCCTCATTATTTTGTGTCCGATGGTGTTGATAGCCATAAAGTGAATGGTGCAGTGGTCTATGACACGATCTATCATACTGTTGCGGACCTGGAACTGACCAACCAATTGGGTAGGGTTGTATCGCTTAATAAGGACCTGAAAGATAAGATACTGGTAGTTGATTTCTTTTTTGTGAATTGTCCTTCTATATGCCCGAGGCTTACCAAGAGCATGGTTCTGTTGCAGAGAGCATTTAAGAAAAATGACAGTACCATACATCTTGTATCTATCACTGTAAATCCGGGTCATGATTCTTTTGCGGTGCTAAGAACTTATGCTGACCATTATGGTGCCAATCATGACCATTGGTGGTTTTTGACAGGCGATAAGAAAGTTATTTATGAATATGCACGTCACCAGTTGTTTGTAGAAGCAACGCCGGGTGATGGTGGGGAGAATGATTTTATTCATAGCCAGAAGCTGGTATTGCTAGACAGGGACAGACATATACGCGGGTACTACGATGGATTGGATAGTGCGGAAGTGAAACGTTGTGCAGATGACATCGGACTGCTGTCTATAGAAAGAGAAAAACAACAACTAAGAAAACACTGATCTTATAATAAAACAATATGCTCACCCCATCTTTAAAAAAGAACGATAAGCAGGCAAGACTTTTAATACTGACCGTATCGTTTGTAGTATTTGCAGCAGTTGCTTTTTTGTCAAAATTCAAACTGCAACTAGACCTTGGTTTTAATGTACATGTTTTCGCTGCTATCAGCGCTACTATTAATACTACTGTAAGCATTTTGCTGGTGGCTGCTCTGGTAGCGGTAAGAAAAAGAAATTATGAGTTGCATAAGAAGCTGATGCTTTCGGCTATTGTACTTTCTGTATTGTTTCTTGTGTGCTATATCGGGCATCACTTGCTGGCTGGTGAGACACATTATGGCGGTACAGGTGCTATGAAATATATCTACTACATTATTCTTGCTACGCATATTCCGCTGGCGGCAATTATCCTTCCTTTTATTTTGTTTACTGCTTACCGCTCGTTGACTGGGGATTATGCAAGACATAAAAAACTTGCAAGATATACCTGGCCATTGTGGTTGTATGTGAGTGTGACAGGTGTGTTGGTGTATTTGTTAATATCGCCGTACTACCTTTAGTACTTTCCATTAGTCTTTAGTGCAAATGCTGCCGGACGGAGTCCTTCGTTCTATTCGTTAGATTTAAGTGTCCGCTACGCTGAACACTTAAACCAGTGGGGTATTTATATTAAGATTGTTGTCTACAACAAGTCTTTCCATTTTTCCTCCAGCATTTGTTTGGCGGCCATGTCGGTGAAGTCTATTTTAATTGGGACTATGGAGGCATAGCCGTTTTTTAATGCTTCAATGTCTGTTTGGTCGTGCTTGTCGAGATTGAGAAACTTGCCGGTCATCCAGTAATATTTTTTACCACGTGGGTCTAAACGTTCATCAAATTCTTCGGCCCATTTGGCGTAGGCCTGGCGGCATATTTTGATGCCTTTAAATTCGTCAGGTTTGGCTTTGGGGATGTTCACATTTAATAAGGTATGTTCGGGTAGTCTTTCTTCAAGCATTCTTTTGGTGATGGTATGCGCCAGATGTTTTGAAACTGTAAAGTCTGCGTCGAAACCAAACTCGTAGAGTGAGAAGCCAACGGATGGAATACCTTCTATTGCAGCTTCCATGGCGGCACTCATGGTGCCGGAATAAATGATATTGATAGAATGATTTGGGCCGTGATTGATACCGCTTAGGCAGATATCAGGTTTGCGGTGGAGTATTTTGTCCTTGGCCAGCTTTACACAATCGACAGGGGTGCCGCTACACTGCCATGATTCGATATCGTCAAATTCATTAACTTTTTCAAGTCGTAAAGGTTCGCCGATAGTAATGGCGTGCCCCATGCCTGATTGAGGTTTGTCGGGCGCGACTACTACCACACGCCCCAGGTCGCGGACAGCTTCTACAAGATTACGAATGCCGGGAGCTGTAATGCCATCATCATTAGTTACCAGTATTACAGGACGATCATCTTTTTGCATACTGCAAAATTACCAATCGCTTTTTAGCAACCTAATTCTGCCTATGATGTAATAGATAATTATCCAGCAGCAGGAAGCAAGAATATATTGGTAAGCCGGAGGTTCTGCTGAAAGACCAACCAATTGACTGGCCATTTTTGCCAATGGGAATGGTAACAGGTTGTCGCTGCATTGAAGAGGTAAAAATAAATTCAAAGTTTCATTATGTAAGCCATAATTGAAATACATATGTAGTATGAATTCGATCAAAAGACAATACAATAAGAAAAGCCCTATGGTCAACCCACTTCTTTTGACCAGCACAGAAAGTAAGAGTGCAAAACTGTAATAGTTGATACAAAGAATGAAAAGATATGCCAGTTTAACTGTATTGTTCATAGCCCCTGTGAAGGAGCCGGACTCTGCATAACCAAAAGCAAGGCCAAGAATAAAGGCAATTATGGTTGTCAAAATACTTAATGATAATACCATCAGCCATTTGGCATGAAAGAATTGTAAGCGTTTCCATCCATCAATAATGTTTTGCCTGTTTGTTCTATACTGGTATTCATTGGTAGTAAAAATGATCATTAGGATGGCAGGGAATAACACAAGGTTGCTGGTATAATAACAGATATTATCCCAAACGTGTGGGAAGGCATATGATTGGCTGAGTATATTGATATTATTTCCGCCAGCACGAATAAAGCCATGGATAATGCCATAATTAAGCAAGGTAAGTAAGCCTGCAAACAAGCCGAGTATCACCCATGTGGTGCGGTATTTTCTTATTTTAAGCCATTCTATAGAGAGTAGTGAGGTCATTATATTATTTGTTAGTAAGCTCCATGAATTTGGTTTCCAGACTTTTCTTTTTCAGTACCAGATGGGAGAGTACAATGCCTTTTGATATGCAGTACTCATTTACATTTTGGGGTGAAATGGATTGTTCACACATCAGTTGGAGGATATTATTATCAGGGCGAATGTTTTTTATGCCTGGCATACTGTTTAGGGTCTGCTGAAGAATGTTGTTGTCTAATGCTTTTACCTCTATTATATCATCGCTATATAAAACCTCATTCACATTGCCGCTTAAAAGCAGATCGCCTTTTTTAAGAATAGCTACATGGGTACAAACTTTTTCTACCTCATCCAATAAATGACTTGCCATGATGATAGTGTGACCTTCTTTGTTTAGCTGGCGTATCAGGTCTCTTATTTCTGCAATTCCTGCGGGGTCGAGTCCATTTGTAGGTTCGTCAAACACCAATACTTTAGGACTTCCTAACAAAGCTGCTGCAATAGCTAATCTTTGTTTCATACCTAGCGAGTAGGTGCTGAATTTGCTATCTTTTCTTTCAATAAGGTTTACTTTTTCTAAGACCCTAAGCCTGTCGTTCTGCCCATGCTGTTTTACTGCTGCTGCAATTTCCAGGTTGTCCATTGCAGACATATAATGGTAAAAATTGGGGGTTTCAAGAAGTGCACCTATTTGCCGGCGGGCTAATGCTGGGTCTATGCCACCAAACCATTGATAGCTGCCGCCATTGGCTATCAAAACATCAAGTATGATGCCTAACATGGTTGTTTTACCACTACCGTTGGGGCCTAGTATTCCAAATACAGATCCTTCAGGTACTTCGAAGGAAACATTCTTAAGGGCCTGTACTGGGCCATAAGATTTGGAGATGTTTTGAATGGTGAGGATGTTTTGCAATTTTTATCGATTTAGTTAAAAATAAGTAGCAATCGTTTCTTTATTGTTATGTTTTACAACAATCACCTTCAAATTCACCCCAAAATATCACTACAGAAATAAGTCTTTTTGCAGAGTTTGTGTTGGGTCTACTGCATATGGCGTAAGGTCTGTAATGCCCGCTTTGTGTAGGACATCTTCATCTATGAATAAATTTCCGGTGCATTCGCGTGATGGTTGAGATAAGATGTAAAATGCAGCATCGGCCAATATCTCAGGTTTTCTGCTACGTTGTGCCATTTCTTTGCCACCTAAAAGGTTTTGAACAGCAGCAGTAGCGATAGTGGTTACCGGCCAAAGTGTATTGGCTGCTATTCCAGCTTTTCTATATTCTTCTGCCCAGCCCATGGTCATCATACTCATATTGTATTTAGTAACAGAGTAGGCTACTGACATTGCAAACCATTTGGGATCCATATGCAGGGGTGGTGATAGGGTGAGTATATGTGGATTTGATGATCTTTTGAGAAAAGGAATGCAATGTTTTGTGACAAGGAATGTGCCCCTGACGTTTATCTCATGCATCAAATTGAAACGTTTTGTCTCCGTTTGCTCAGTTGAAGATAGTGATATGGCTGAAGCATTGTTTATTACACTGTCTATGCCGCCAAATATGCTGATAGTCTGTGTGATGGCCTCCAGAATCTGTTCTTCGTCACGTATATCACACTTGATGGCTAACGCCTTACCTCCGACATTATTTATTTCTTCGGCAGCGCTATATATGGTGCCTCCAAGTCTCGGGTCTTCTTCAGTCGATTTTGCAACTATGGCTATATTAGCTCCTGCACTAGCTAATTTTAATGCGATTGCTTTGCCTATACCTCTGCTGGCACCTGTTATAAAAAATGTTTTTCCTGCGAACTGCATAATAGTATGTCGTTTAAGAGAACAAAAAGTTACAACTATTTTAGTAGAAAGTATTTAGTAGAAAATAGAAAGCTGTTTAGTGAGAGTTTGTCTAATAAGAAAAGGCCACTATATAGTGGCCTTTTACTGCTTTGTCAATCTTGAAATTAAGCCATTACAGCTGCTGCAACTTTAATGAATTCAGCATTTGCCTGGAATTTTACTTCGTCGGCTAACATGATACCACCGGTTTCTGTAACTGCGTCCCAATGAAGGCCATATTCTTTACGGTTTACTTTGCCATCAATCGTAAATCCAGCACGGAAATTACCCCATGGGTCTTTCTGCAAGCCACCGAATTCTACATGAAAAGTTACATCTTTTGTAGTCTCGCGAATGGTCAATTTGCCATACAATTTGTAATTATCACCATCTGCTTTTTCCAGTTTTGTGCTTTCAAATACGATCTTAGGATGATTTGCTGCATCAAAAAAGTCAGGAGATTTCAGGTGACCATCACGTTGTTCGTTGTTGGTTGAGATCGAATCTACATCTATGCTAAAGTTAACTTTAGCAGTAGTGAAATCATCACCGTTTGTTTCAACATTTCCATCAAATTTAGAAAAATGACCACTAACGTTAGAGATCATCAGGTGACGGACTTTGAACATAATTTCTGTGTGGGCAGCATCGAGTGCCCATTTTTGTGTTGCCATTTGGTTTGTGTTTTTTATTTTTTGTTTATTGTGGTTTGTTCTTAATCTATCTTTCTCATTTTTTCCAGAAGGCCGTTCAATACTTCGGCCTCCTCATTTGTTAGTCCAAATATCTCGTCAGACTGTTTTTCTGCTAATTTTGACGCTTCATCTAATAAAGAGAGTCCTTTTTCTGTTATAGCGATCAAGGTTTCACGTTTATCCAGTTTTGATGTTGTCCTTTTTACCAGTTTTTTTGTTACAAGGCGATCTATGATCCTGGGAACATTAGAGCTCTTTTCCAGCATACGACTTCCAATCTCTTTTACACACTGAGATTCCGGATGTTTACCTCTTAAAATACGTAATACATTATATTGCTCAGCTGTAATATCGAAGCTTTTTAATGTATTATTCAAATGTGTTTTAAGCCAGTAAGTTGAATACATAAGATTGAGTGTAGCCTTATGTTTTGCATTCGTAAACTTGCTGGTTTTTATAGCATCTTCAAGTTTCATAATGCAAATATATGTACATACATGCAATTTTGAAAATAAGTTTCTATTATATTGCTATAAGCTTGGAATTAGGAATTAGGAATTAGGAATTGGGTTCTGGAATTGGGTTCATCATTATCGAATGAGGGAAATGTCACCTTTCCAGGTAAGCGGTTCTCCTGTATCGCAAACAGCCTCAATAACATATACAAAAACATCGGGGTTTAAGAGCACACCTCTAAAAGTGCCATCCCAACCTGCGTTCTTGTCGTTAATATTAAAATCCTGTTGCTGGTACATTAATTGCCCCCAACGGTTATAAATGCGGAAAGATTTGATAACGCTAAGTCCTTTGCCACGAGGGTAGAATATGTCATTTATCCCATCGCCGTTAGGAGTAAAGGAGTTAGGCATGAATACCTGGGAATGATCGCAAATAAGATAAATATTCATACTTCCGGAATCCGTACAACCAAAATTTGTTGACACATATACATGGTATTTGGTAGTAACGGAAGGAATAGCAATTGGTTCTGCACAGGTGTCACAATTCAAACCAGTTTGTGGCGTCCAACGATATTTGTCGATATAGGCACCAGTAGTATATAAGGTAACGCTATTGCCTGCAATAATTGTTGTATCTGGTCGAACTTTTATGGTAGGGCTTGGGTGAACGATAACAGTTATGCTTTCTGTATCGGGGTAACAGGTAGAGACCTGGGCGATGATGGTATAAGTGGTTGTAACAGATGGCCTGGCTATGGGGTTAGAAATATGGTCATTACTTAATCCGGTTGAGGGTATCCAGGTATAATTTGCAGAAGCCCCTGCGGAATCATAGAGTATAACTGAAGCGCCATTGCAAATCTCATATTTAGTTGAGTCTATTACACTTTTTGTTTTAAAAGTAAGGAATATAGACATCGTGTCTTTGTTCTTACAACCATTAGTATCCGTTCCTATGACTGTGTATCGGGTAGGTACAGTTGGTGTAGCTATTGGATTTGTGCAAGCAGTACAGCTTAGTCCTGTTGCGGGAGACCATACGTAAGAAACTCCACCAGATGGAGTTAACAAACCATGACTGCCAATGCATATTGTGGTATCATTGCCTGCAAATATGTTTGGTAATGGGAAAATGATCGTAGATGAATTGAATGAGTCTACGCATCCTGTAGTGGTTGTTTCAACTAAAATAATTTTGTATGTACCGGCCTTATTATAAATATGGAAAGGGTTAACAATTGTACTTGTAGTGCCATCGCTAAATATCCAGAGCCTGCTTGCAATGGATGAGAAAGGTGAGCGTAAAGATGTGTCTATATATTCATAATTATTGCTGTCGCAAGGAGGTGATGGGAACATCATAAATCCAGCTGTTACACCATCTACTTTTATCAGATTCAAACCAGTAGATGTGGCAGTGCAACCGGAATCATTACTGAAGGTGAGTTTGGGAAGATAGGAGCCTACTTTTTTATAAGTGTGTGTAGTAGAATCAATGGTTGTTAAAAACGTTGTTCCGTCTCCAAAGTCATAATTGTATTTGGTGACATAGGATTTTATCTTACTGAGGAATTTTACTGTTAGCGGGGCGCAACCTGAAATGGGGCTATAATCAAATGCACCTGCATAACCCAGTATACTGATGTTGGCTGAAGCGGTGTCTGCACAACCAAAGATGTTTGTTACTATTTCTTTTACAGTGTATACCCCGGTAGCAGCATATATCCAACTGGTATGTTTGCCTGTATCTGTACCTGACGGAACACCAAAATCCCAGGTATGTTTTGCTCCATTAATTGTTGTGTCAGCAAAATAAATAGTGGCAGGGGTGCATATTTTTATGCTATCGCTCATTTTGAATATAGCATGTGGCCTTGCATGAATGGTGATACTGGTTTTTAAGGAATCGGAGCATCCCAATACTGTTTTGTCGACCAGAGTAACACTATAAGTGCCTGGTGCTGTATAATGATGTACAGGATTAGCAAGTGTACTGGTAGTGCCATCATGGAATACCCAGACACGGCTGGCAATGTCTTTGAAGCGTGCATATGAAGTGTCGTAAAAAGTAAAATCCCCACTATCGCAGGCAGGGAATGGCCTGAAATAGAATCCACAACGCACACTGTCTACTTTAACTGTATCCAGGCCTAAACTAGATGAGCTACAGCCAGAGTCGTTGGTGAAGATGATCTTTGGAATATATGCACCTGCTGTGGCATAGGTGTGAGAGGCTGTAGTGCCTGTAGTGCTGAAAATAGATCCATCACCAAAGTCAAATATATAATCGGGTACCCCTACTGTAACTGTTGTTTTGAAAGAAACAGCCAATGGTCTGCAGCCTCCTATTGGAGAATATGTGAGCGCACCGGAATAACCTAAAAGACTTACAGTGCCTGTAGCTGTATCTCTACAACCGTTTGTGGCGGTTACAAATTCTTTTATGGTGTATTTACCTGCGGTAAGATATGTCCAGCTTGTGGTTTTGCCGGTGCCAGAACCTCCACCATCTCCAAAATCCCAGGCATAAGAAGAACCTCCAGTAGTGGCATCAGTAAAGTTCACATTCATGGGAGAACATATTTTCAATGTGTCATCCATTGTGAATTTTGCTGTTGGCCTTGCCAGAACAGTTATGTAAGAAGTATATATTGCAGAGTCTTTGCAGCCTATAGTATCAGTAATGTAAAGCTTGACCGTATAAGTGCCAGTTGCTGAATAGTAATGTGTGATAGGAGATGTGGTAGCAGTAGTGCCATCTCCAAAATCCCATGAGATTGTTAGCGGGCCACCTGAAGATGCATTATAAAATGTGACAGGTGCTCTCTGGCATACATATGTTGTGCTGGCATAAAAATAAGGACCGGGATGATGTATCTGTAAATAGTTGGTTTTTGTAAGCGTATCCTTACAGCCAACCATATCGCTATCTATTAGCTGAACAGAATAATAGCCAGCTGTACTATAACTATGAGATGTTGTTGATCCGGTGTCTGTTTCTGAAGAGCCATCATACCAAGTCCAATGGTGGCCTTTGATACTCACCCTGGCGATATCGGATGTGGTATCAGTAAAGTTTATTGAAGTGCCTGTACAAGTAATAAGAGGTGAGGCATAAAAACCTGCACTAGGTTTTGCAACACCTATATAATTCGTCTTTGTTAGGGTATCTGCACAAACTTTACCATTACGTATATCGTAGATGATCTCTTTTATAGTATGATAACCTTTTATGTAATACGTATAATTGATAGAGCTGGATGTATCGCTGAAAATTGTAGTGCCGTCAAATACCCAGGTATAGGGTGTAGTTATTAAAGTGTTAGGTCGTAAAATACCACCGGATAAGGATGATGATAAATGGACAGTATTGTTGATGCAGATAAGTGTGTCATTGGTTGAGAAGTTTACTTTAGGGTCATAAACGATTACGGATTGAGTGGCAGTATCGTGACAGCCCGAACTACTATTATAAGTATAAAGATGCACTGTGTATGTGCCAGCAATTGGGAAAACGTGAAATACCGATGCCGATGAAGCTGTTGAAGTACTACCATCACCAAAATCCCATAAGTATGAAGTAGCACTAAGTGAAGGATTAAAGAAATTGATCCGGAGGTTGGTGTCGCAACTATAGTAATAATAAAATACGGCGCCCGGAGAGTCAATGTTTACATAACTACTACGGGTATAAGAAACAGCGCATCCGTTTTTTACTGCAGTTAATGTAATGGTATGTGCACCCGGTAGTTTGAAATCATAAACAATTGTTGGACTGCCTGTTGATAAGATAGATGTTCCGGTAACTGTGTCGCTAAAATTCCAATAATAAGTATCTGCACCACCAACAGTATCTGTGAAGGTTATAGGAGTGCCCGCACATGCAGTTGAAGGATTGGCAGTGAAATAAGGAGTTGGAGGTGTGCCTACATATACATAAAAAGTGTCAGACAATGCACCGCAGCCATTTGAAGTAGTTAGGTTTAATACAACTTTATATGTACCGGCAGTAGTAAATCTATGAGATGGGTTAGCAGCTGTTGATGAGCTTCCATCCCCAAAATTCCAGTTCCATGACGCTACAGAATATGGATACGTAATAGGTGTTCTTGAATATGGTTGGTCGTAATACAGGTAGTAGCTGAAGCTGACAGTATCAGGGACACAGCCTCCGGTATAATAACGGTAACCATTACCAAACAAATACAGTTTTATAGGGTATATTTTTATTTCATTGGTTTTTGTTATTGAGTCACTACATCCATAAGGACTAGTAGCAATTAATTTAATTGTATAAAAAGTGTCTGAATAATACGTTTTTACCGGGTTTGTAGCTGTTGATGTTGTTCCATCTCCAAAATACCATTTGTAAGTAGAGCCGCCTGTTGTGAGGTTGTTGAAGTAAATATTGACTGGTGCGGGACATGGTTGCGCTGCTGAGTCTGAAAAGCTGACTACCGGTCTGGCATGTACGTTTACAACTTTTCGTGTAGTGTCAAAGCAACCGTTTTGAGATATCAGCCGTATCGTGTCGATGCCGGCAGTGTTGTATGTATAGGTAACAGAAGATGCTGTTGAGGTGCCTCCATCTCCAAAAGACCAGTTACTGTTTGTATAGGTAGGGGAGGATGTATTTGAAACCGTTACACTTTTTCCGATACAAATATCTGTAGCAGATAAAGAGAATGAAGCAGTTTCTGATGCTATTTTTATATAGGAGCTTCTGATCAATGAATCTTTACAGCCATTGCTGTTTTTTGCTACAAGGGTTACCGTATAAGAGCCATAAGAGGTATAGGTATTTGAGGGACTGGTAGCGGTAGATGTATCGCCATCGCCAAACTTCCAATAGTAACTAAATGGGGTATATAAACCAGTCGTATAATTATTGAAATGAGCAGTATGTGTTGGTCCGCAAAGTATAGTAGTGTCTGCATTGAAATTGACTGATGGAGCCGCAATGACATTTACATAAGTTGACTTGCGCAAGGATGATGCACAGCCAACACTATTGGTTACACTTAGTGTAATTGAATATCTACCGGTAGTGGTATAAGTATATGTTGGGTTTTGATGGTGAGAGGTATCCCCATTACCAAAATTCCAGGTATAACTACCTGCACCTGATGAGTAAAGTGTTGATGCATCTGTAAAGTGTACGACCGAACCGACGCAGTTTAGTGTGTCAGCAGTAAAGCTTACAGATGGGACATTGTATACTGTAATTGAAAGGGTTGTGCTATCTGCCCCACCTGAACTATTGTAAGCAACGAGCTTAATGGTATATGTACCCGTTGACGAGTAAGAAGTTCCCGGATTTGTTAATGTTGATGTACTGCCATTTCCAAAATCCCAGTAATAAGATGTAGCACTAGTAGAAGAGTTAGTAAAACTGATAACAAGTGGAGAACAACCAGAAGTATGATCTGCAGTAAAACTTGCTGTTACTGCTTTTGCAGAAGCGCAAGAAAGCAACAATAAACCTGCTATAAATACAAGCTTAATATAGGGAAAGAAAATAATAGGTTTTTTATGCAAGATCAATGCTGTTGCTTAGTCTACAACCTTAAAGATACTGTTTTTTTGACGATATATAGTATCGAAAAAGAATATTTGTTAGCGTATTAATGCTATATTTCCTTGCCATGAGATCGGCTGGTCGGTATCGCAAATGGCATCAATAACGTAAACGAATACATCAGGGCTTAGCAGTACACCTTTATATGTGCCATCCCAACCTATGCCTTTATCATTTGTATTGATGTTCTGTTGCTGAAAAATCATTTGCCCCCACCTATCATAAATACGGAAAGATTTTATTGTCTTCAGTCCTTTGCCTCTGGGGTAAAAGCGATCATTAATACCATCTCCATTTGGCGTGAATGAATTAGGCATGAAAACCTGTGAATGGTCACAGATAACATAGACGGTTATGTTTGCAGAGTCGATACAGCCAAAATCAGAGGTGGCAATAATGATATATTTCGTCGTGTTTCCCGGAGTGGCAACAGGGTTGTTGCAAGTGTCACAACTTAGTGTTGCAGCAGGGCGACATAAATATCGCTGTATGTATTTACCTGTTACATCAAGTAGTGCACTATTGCCTGCAACAATAGTTTGGTCAGGACCAGTATTAATTACAGGTCTTGGATGCACGATCAGATCAACATATTCGGTGTCCGGGATACAGCTACCTTGTTTTGCTATCACCATATACCTTGTAGTGGTTGATGGACTTGCAAGTGTGTGTGGGTTATTGGGGTCACTTAAACCAGTTGCAGGTATCCAGGTATAGCTTGCTCCAGTACCTGCTGAATCATTTAATTGGATGGTTTGTCCTTCACAAACTTGCCCACCAGTATCAGCTATGCTAAGCGTTTTTACTTTAGTGAACACACTAACAGTGTCTTTGTTTTTGCACCCATTAATGTCCGTCCCAATCACGGTATATAACGTGGCAGTTGTTGGGGATGCAATTGGATAAGTGCAACTAGTACAACTAAGTGTAGCTGCAGGGCTCCAAACATAAGATACAGCACCAGTTGGTTTTAGAATGGTACCATCTCCTACACAGATGATGGTATCATTACTCGCCTTTACTATAGGGAGCGGGAAAACAGTAAAAGAGGAATTCAAAGTGTCTATGCAGCCTGTGCTGGTTTTTTCAATAATAGTTATGGGGTAAGTGCCTCTCACATATTTATGATATGGGTTTAGTACATTGGTGTAGGTGGTGTCATTAAATATCCATTCTCTATAAATAATAGATGAATAAGAAGATGTAGATGTGTCAATGAATTCAAAATTGCCACTATCACATGCAGGGAATGGCAAGGACATGAAGCCTGCTTTAATGCCATCAACCCTTATCGTATCTAAGCCCTTGCTCGAAGAGCTGCAACCGGAATCGTTGGTGAAAACAATATTTGGTACTATGGCTCCCACTTTGGTATAGGTATGCGTAACTGTTGTAGCTGTAGTTTTGATAGTATAGCCATCTGCAAAATCAAATATGTATTCTGGTATCCCTGATTTGATCTTACTATTAAATGTTACTGTAAGTGGTGCACAACCAGTAATAGGAGAATAATCAAACGCGCCGGCATAACCTAAAAGTCTAACATGTGCATATGCGGTATCACTGCATGTGTAACTGTTGGTCACAATTTCGCGTACTATATAATCATTAGGGATCGTGTAGGTCCAGCTTGGTGTTTTTGATATTGCTGTGCCCCCTGCATCATTAAAATCCCAGGCATAAGCAACGGCACCAGAAGTGTGGTCTGTGAAATTAACTGTCATAGGGGAGCATATGCGGAAAGAATCATCTAAACTGAAATTTGTTTTAGGTTTTGCAACCTCAGTAATGAATGCTGTTTTTGTTAGAGAGTCTTTACAGCCAATAGTATCCGTTATAACTAGTTTGACAGTATAAGACCCAAGTGAAGGATAATAGTGAACAGGAGCTATGTTAGTAGAGGTGCCACCATCGCCAAAATACCATAAGGTACCTACCGGCAGATCGGTAGATGCATTATAAAAGTATGCCGGACTACCCTGACAAACATTCAGTGTGCTGGATGTGAATTTTGCAACAGGTTGGTGTACAAAAACTCCTGTGGGCAAATAAGCGCTGTCTTCACATCCTATGTTGTCTTTCTCAGTTAGTTTTACATAATAACTGCCACCAGCAGGATAATACCTTGTAATAGTTCTGGAAGTTGTAGTGATAGGAATACCATCGCCAAAATCCCATATACTTGTTGAAGGTGGCGCTCCTGAAATATCTGTAGAGGAATCTGAGAATAATATGGTTGCAGGTGCACAAGTTTCAGGGTTTGATATCCCAAAACGAACATTTGGTTTAGCAATGCCAATATAATTTACTTTGGTAAGTGTATCAAAACAAAAAGTAAAAGGAGCTACCTGACTGCTGTCATAAATAATAGCTTTGATGGTATGATAACCTTTATCTATAAATGTATACTTAATTGTACTGGTAGTGTCTGATAATATTACTGATCCATCCAGCACCCATTTATATGCAGTTGACCCAGGTGAGGGTGCATTAGGTGGCCTTGGTGTTATTCCTGCTAAAGATGAGGTTATAGATACTGTTTGTCCGAGACATACAACAGTATCAGAAGATGTGATCGATACTTTAGGGTCATAAACATCAACACCTATTTTAATTGTGTCTCTACAGCCTGATCGGCTGTTGTAAGTAGCAAGTACTACCGGATAGTGCCCCGCACTGGGATATATATGGTTGAAATAGAAGCTTGATATTGTTGAAGTAGTACCATCACCAAAATCCCAGGCATAAGATGTTGCTCCAATTGAAAAATTTGTAAAATTTATTCGAAGGTTAGTGTCACAACTCCAGTTTGTAGAGAATAAAGCAGAAGGTGAATCAATAGTTACGTAACTTATTTTAGAGATTGAATCAATACAACCATTGTTTGACGCAACCAAAGTGATTTTATGCGGTCCTGGGTATTTTAATTTTACAAATGCAAAACTATCACTACTGCCGTACCCTGAGTTGGCATATGTTCCCTTTTCGCCAAAATCCCATATATAAGATGTTGCTCCCCCAATGGAATCTACAAATTCAATGCGAGTATCTGCACAAGCTTCTCTTGGTGTTGCATAGAAATCTGCATGCGGAGGTGAGCCTACATGTACTGTGAAAGTATCAGATTTGCTACATCCATTTATGGTAGTAACGGTAAGAACAATCTTGTAATTTCCAACAGATGAATATATATGATATGGCGTGGCAGATGAAGAATAGGAATGATCTCCGAGGTCCCAGCTATAACTTGTTATGACATATGGATATGGAGCTGGTCCTCCTGTTGTAGGGTATGTGAGTGCAGCTGTAAAAAAAACCGTATCTGAACCACAGATACCAGTACTCCCCGGGTCTTTATTGCCAATAATTTCAAGATCCATCTCATAGATCTTTACATAGGCAGTTTTGGTAAGAGAATCTATACAGCCATATGAGTTAGATGCAATTAATGTGACATCATAAAAACCATTAGAAAGGTATGAGTGTGTAGGATTTGTTGCAGTTGAAGTGCTATCATCACCAAACTCCCATTTATAGGTTCCTCCTGATGTTGTTGTATTATTAAAATGTATTCCAATAGGTGCAGGACATGGTCGTGAAGGTGTGTCAGAGAAATTTATGGAAGGACCTGTTCTAACGTACATCAGTTTTTTTGTAGAATCGGTACAAGGGCCATTGGATGTAATAAGTGTAATTGTATAGGTGCCAGATTTGTTGTAGGTATATGAAAGCGGATTGCCAGTAGCGCTATCTCCATTGCCAAAGTGCCAATCACTAAAAACGGAGCCAGCCGTTTTGTCTTGTACGGTTATTGAATTGCCTATACAAGTAGAAGTGTCGGAAAGGGAAAGCGATGGAGTGATGGATATTAAAGAGATATAAGCACTGTCTGTGGCCGTATCTGAACATCCTGCAGTGTTTGTAGCTATTAACCTGACCGTATATTTACCTAAAGCTGTATAATTATGTGTAGGGCTGGTAGTGGTGGATGTGTGGGTGTCTCCAAAACTCCAACTATAGCTTGCTATAGCAGGAGTTCCAGTACTACTATTATTAAAAACTATGTTTGCACTAGGCCCACACATCAAAGTATCTGCAGAATAAAAATCTGCGGTAGGTGGACCTACAATGTTCACATAACTATATTTTCTAAGACTGGTTGTACAACCTGCGCTATTTGTTACGCTTAGTGTTATCAGATATTTATTTGCGGTAGTATATGTATACGTTGGATACTTATGCTGTGAAGTATCTCCGGTACCGAAATTCCAGGAATAACTACCACTACCCGGTGCATTGAGTGAAGATGAATCTGAAAAATGAACTATACTACCTACGCATTTTAGTGTATCTGCAGTGAACCTTACCACCGGAGTATCATAAATCGTAATACTAATAGTTGTACTATCTGCGCTTGAAGTGCCGGTGGCAACTAATTTCACAGTATATGTTCCTGCTGCTAAATAAGTAGTGGATGGACTGGTCAATACTGATGTATTACCATTGCCAAAATACCATTTATACGATGTTGCACCTGAAGAAGAGTTGGTGAAGTTGACATATAATCCGGCGCATCCAGATGTATGGTCTGCCGTAAATGATGCAGTTGTTGCAAAGCAATTAGTAGCTAATACAATAATCAAACCTAAAAAGAATAATATTTTCTTTTTAGAAAGTTGCATGTGAAAATATTGGTTTTAGTACTTATTTATATGTATAAATATAGCAATTTTAATATGAAACCAATAAAATTAAAAGAGGATATACTAAAAACGAGGACAAAGGTGTTTATCATCCGGGCCATTAATAAATGATCCACTAATAAAGAATGATAACTCAAACCCTCCGTGCATATTTGAAATGCTTTTTAAGCTGGAAGTATTAAGGTCATAACTACATGTCAAAGCTTTGTTTTTGTACTCTAATTTTAGTGTTGGTATCCATGCATCCTGTGCACGATAAAAAGCACCTACGAACAATGAAAATGGTGGACTATTCGTATTGCCTTGCTTTGTCCACCTGGCTAAAGCACCACCAATGATCTCTTTATAAGGAGATTGTATCATTACATTGCCATATAGTTGTACAGCATAAGTCTCGTTTATTTCATAATCAAGGCCAACATTTGCATCCCACCTGATATGTATAGGAGCATTGGCATTGCTTTTGAAGAAAGAACCTTGTGGTGTTGTGAAATGGTAGCCTGCTGCGCCAACTACATAATTTATTTTATTTTCAGGGTCAAGGCTACTATTAAATGTTATACCAGCCCCCAGATCCCAATAGCTAACCTTGTTTTGTGTTATCTGTTCACCAGTACTTGCATTCGGGTCGAAATTGCCACCAACATATTGGTTGTCGAATGTCATTTTTGAGATGTCAATATTGCGAGTAATATATCCGCCGGTAAAACCAACAGATAAATAAGAATTGTACTGATCTTCTAAAGATTTATTGTAGTTGATAGCAGGATAAAAACCTTGCGTTTGAAAATTGATAGCACCGGCCTTATCTGAATATCCAAGTAAAGCGAAACTTACATAGTCATTCACCTTGTTTACATGAAATTTGGCCTCAACATCTAATACAGAAGTTACAAATGGTGTAGTAATACTATTCCATTGACTGCGATAAATAACACCGCCTTTAATATCGTCATTGAATATACCCACCATGCCCGGGTTGTTTAACACAGTACTATTATAGAACTGTGAAAAATGAATGTCCTGTGCATTTGCCTGAAAGCCTAAACAAAAGAGTAGTATGAAGGTTTTGTATATGCGGTTCATTATGATAGTTTTTTTATCGGATCAAAGATATATCGCCTTTCCATGAAATAGGTTCTCCTGTTTCACAAACTGCATCAATAATATAAACAAATACATCTGGTGTAAGCAGCGTACCTTTAAATGTGCCATCCCAGCCAGCATTTTTATCATTAGTATTTATGTCTTGTTGCTGGAATACGAGTTGTCCCCAACGATTGTAGATCCTGAAAGACTTTATAATACTTAAGCCTTTGCCCCTAGGATAAAATCGGTCATTTATACCATCTCCATTAGGAGTAAATGAATTTGGCATGAAAATTTGTGAATGATCACAAACTACATATACAGTAACATGTGAAGAATCTACGCAGCCAAAATCAGAAGTAGCATTTACCGTATATCTAGTTGTTTTTTCCGGAGTAGCTAACGGGTTATAGCATGTATCACAATTCAGGGTAGCGGCAGGCCTCCAAAGATATCTTGATATATATTTTCCTGTAGCATCTAGTTGTGCAGAGCTACCTGCAATAATGGTTATATCTGGTCCGGCACTTATAACTGGTTTAGGATGAACAGTTACTGTTACTTTTTCAGTATCGGGGATACAACTACCTTGCCTTGCAATTACAATATAAATAGTTGTTGTATTTGGAGATGCAATTGGGTCGTACACATGACTATCACTTAGTCCATCAGCCGGGATCCAGGTATAATTTGCATTTGTACCTGCTGAGTCTTTAAGTTGAATGAAATTGCCCTGGCATATCTGACCACCGGTATCAATGATCCCTGAAGTTTTTGTTTTGGTAAAGACGCTCACGGTGTCTTTGTTTTTACATCCATTAGCATCTGTTCCGATTACAGTATACAACGTTGCAGTTGTAGGAGACGCAAATGGATTTGTACAAGAAGCACAACTTAGTGTAGCTGCGGGCGACCAAACATAAGATACGCCTCCACTAGGTTTAAGTATTGCTTTATCTCCCACGCAGATTATTGTATCTTGGCCTGCTTTGATATTTGGTAATGGGTTTACCACGAAATTCCTAACTAATGTGTCAGTACATCCACTACTCGTAATATCGATAAGTGTAACAGGATAACTACCTGGTGCACTATAAGAATGGTATGGATTAATAATTGTGCTTGTAGCGCCATCATGGAAAGTCCATTGTCTGCTTACAATAGATGAAAACGAAGCCCTGGAAGTATCAATAAATTCGAAATTACCGCTATCGCATGCGGGATAAGGTAAATAGAAGTAGCCAGCATATACACCATCTATACGAATAGTATCGAGGCCATAGCTTGTAGCACTACAATCGGTATCGTTAGTTAATATAACTTTAGGAACTATAGGGCCAACTTTTGTATAGGTATGAGATGCCGTATTGCTTGTGGTTTTTAAAGTAACGCCATCTCCAAAATCAAATATAAATACAGGCACCGGCCCAGTAACAGGCGCAATGAAATTTACAGTTAATGGAGCGCAACCGGTTAATGGGGAATAATTCAGAAGACCGGAGTATCCTAATAATCTTATCGTTTTATATGCTGTGTCATTACATCCATTTGCGTTTGTTACAACTTCTCTTACTGTATATATTCCGGGGGTTGTGTATGTCCAGCTGGTAGTTGGGCCATAACCAGTATGTGCAATAGGGTCTCCAAAATCCCAAGAATAAGCAATAGCTCCAGTGGTGTGATCCGTAAAGTTTGCTATCAAAGGTGCACAGATCTTGAAAGAATCGTCTACAGTGAAATTAGCTTTTGGTCTTGCTACAACCGTTATATATGCCGTTTTTGTAACAGAATCGGTACAGCCAAGAGTATCTTTTATAGCCAGTTTTACAGTATAAGTGCCTAATCCGGTATAGCTATGAATTGGATTATTGTCGGTAGATGTTCCTCCATCTCCAAAACTCCATCTGGAAGTAAATACAGAACTAGTAGTTGATGTATTGTAGAATGAAGCAGGTACCCCCTGGCAAACTGTAGTCGGCGATGCATTAAAGCCAGCAACAGGCTTGCTGACATTTATATATCCGAATTTCGTAACGGAATCACTACAACCAATGTTGTCCGTTACTTTTAAAAATACATAATAAGACCCTGCTGAAGTATAAGTATAGGTTGTTGTAGCACCAGAAAGTGTGGTGTATGTTCCGAACCCATAATCCCATTTTCTTGTTGAAATACTTACTCCCGCTATATCTGTACTACTATCTGATAAAACTACATAGTCAGGGACACAACCATTAACAGGTGTAGCTACAAATTTAACTGTTGGGTGTGCTACTGTAATGTGGTAGAAAGAAGCAGTGTCAAAACAGCCACGAGAGTCCATAATTGATACTTTAACACTATGAATGCCTGTTGTAGGGAAAGAGAAAGGCATAGTTGCAGTTGTATCAGAAAAGAAAGGAGATGTATCAAAACGATATTGATAACGTGTAGCTGTTCCTCCTATTAGTGAAGAAGTAAATGTAATATTCTGATCGGTACAAACCGTTGTATCACTTAAGGTCAGTTTTGCAGTTGGGTTGGTTATCAAAATGGTTTGGCTAATAGTATCCCTGCAACCAGACCTACTATTATAAGCAACCAGTGTTGCGACAAATGTGCCTGTTGCTGTATAGGTGTGTACAGGGTTAGTAGCAGTGCTAGTAGGTGTGGCATCACCAAAATCCCAATAGTAGGCAGTTCCACCCAAAGTGTGATTGGTAAAAGTTATCTGCCCATATGTAGCGCAACTGTAAGCATATGTATATGCAGCTTTGGGAGAATCAACAGTTATATAATTTACTCTTTTTAGCGTATCAGGACAACCATTATTTGAAGCAATTAGTGTAACGGTATATATTCCGGGAGCATTATAACTGTAAACTGGGCTACTATCTACAGAAAGACCGCTGGCATCACCAAAATCCCAACTATAATCAGTTGCTCCTATAGTTGAGTCTAAGAATTTGACTTTTTCATTAACACAAAGTACAGTTGCAGAAGTGAATTTTGCAGTTGGTTTAGAGCCAACATGCACCATGAATGTATCTGCTTTTGAACATCCATTTGCTGTAGTTATGTTAAGAATTACCCGGTAAGTACCTGTGGTAGAATACGTATAAGTAGGGGATCCTGAAGTTGAAGAGTGCCCATCTCCATAATCCCAAGTAGTAGATGTTACGGCATATGGATATGATGTTGTTACTGTGCTAACAGGGTAATCGTAATAGGCACTATATGTAAATGCTACTGTAAATGGGGCACAACCACCCACACTATTACCCTTACCATTGCCTTGTATGCCAAGATTAAGAGGATATATAGTAAGCGTTTTACTTAAAGAATCTGTACAGCCATAACTATTTGTTTCAATTAATTTTATATAAAATAAACCATTGCTGTAATAAGTATGAGAAGGGCTTGATGCGCTTGATGTAGGGCTTAGGTCTCCAAAATCCCAAACAGGTGAACCTCCGCCTGTAGTGAGATCTGTAAAGCTTACAGTTCTGGGTGCCGGACATGAACTAACAGTTGGGGTATCAGAAAAATTCACACTTGGTCCGGGATGAACAGTGATAGTGTCTTTTAAAGAGTCCGTACATGCACCATTCGATGAGATCATGGTTACATAATAAGTACCGGATGCGGAATAACTATAATAAGCAGGAGATCCGGAACCTGTAGTTCCATCGCCATATCTCCAGGTGGTACTAAGGAATGAAGGAGTTGTTTTGTTAGTGAAGGTCACAGTTGCTCCTTTACAAACACTCTTAGGCCCAATAGTTTTTCCGATAGATATTGATGTTACTGTTATATAGCCTGTTTGTGTGACACTGTCTTTACATCCTGCAGTGCTTTTTGCTACAAGCTTTACATTATAAGACCCATAGCCAGAGTAAGTATGGTGTGGATTAGTAGCTGTTGAGGTATAGGTGTCTCCGAAATACCAGGTATAAGTAGCTGCACCGGTTGATGTATTCGTAAAGTTGGTACCACCAGAGGGGCCGCAAATTATAGTACTATCTGCAGTAAAGCTTGCGGTAGGATTACCGTAGATGGTCACATAATTTATTTTTTGAAGAAACGAAAAACAACCGGCACTATTTGTTACTTTCAATGTAATAGGATATGTGCCTGTTGCACTATAGCTATATGTTGGATTTTGAGAACTAGAGGTGTCTCCATTCCCAAAATTCCATCTATAAGAACCACTACCCGAAGTAGATAGGGTAGAACCATCATGGAAGTGGATGGAGGAGCCCACACACCCAATCGTATCTGCAGTGAAATGCACTACGGGTGTATCATAAACCGTAATCGTGATTTTCGCAGTATCTGTAGCCGATCCATTTATAGCTACCAATTTAGCAGTATAGGTAGTAGCGGTTGTGTAAGCTGTAGAAGTAGTAGTGCTTGTTGATGTTGTAGTTGTAGTGTAGCTATTACCAAAATCCCAATAATAAGAAGTAGCTCCTGTAGAACTATTTGTGAACGTCACTCGTAAAGGGTTGCATCCACTTACGTGGTCTGCTGTAAAACTAGCTTT